>Ga0182741_1001005_pt1 | contig 39485 bp, 37 predicted proteins | sample eDN5th37CBELigOP_FD_128874 | JGI IMG/M metagenome (GOLD analysis project Ga0182741, IMG submission 128874) | Enriched Organic Plus compost microbial communities from Emeryville, California, USA - eDNA 5th pass 37_C BE-Lig OP (version 2) (version 2) ... | reverse complement strand
TTCCGTCTGTACGGGTGCGACTCGACGATCTTTTTCTGTGTTGTGTCGGGGGAACGACCCCGGCAAGAGAGGTTCAGGCGGAAACATGAGTGATCGATCGCTGACCTGCCGCGATTGCGGACAAGAATTCACGTTCACGGCTGGTGAACAGGATTTCTACACGCAGCGGGGGTTCTCGGATCCTCAGCGTTGCCCGAGCTGCCGCGCCCAGCGCAAGGCGCAGCGGAATTCGGGTGGTGACTCCTACGGCGGCGGTGGCTATTCCTCCGGCGGCTATGGCAACGACAGCGGCTACTCCTCGGGTGGCTACCGCGGCGGCAATGGTGGCGGCGGTTACTCCAGCGGCCCGCGCCAGCTTTACGCGGCGACGTGCTCCGAGTGCGGCCGGGAGACGGAAGTTCCGTTCAACCCGACTCCGGGCAAGCCGGTCTACTGCCGGGACTGCTTCCAGGCCCGCAAGACGTCGGCCCCACGGTACGACTACTAGACCCCGTTTCTCCTCACCCAGGTGAGGCCAGACGGTAGAATCGGGCCAGGGACCTCGGTCCCGGCCCGATTTTTTCGTGCCCGGACACCTTCACGTCATCCGACCGACGACCGCAAAGGACCACCGTAATGATTCGCCGCGCGTTCGATCGTATTCGAGCCAGGGATGACCAGAACCTCGTACGCGCCGGACAGATCGCCGAGCTGCGACGTCATCAGCCGTCCGATGTCGACGACTTTGTCCGCTGGTACACCGATCCGGATATCGCAACCCTCCTCCGTCATGACTTGCGGCCGCTGACGCCGTCCCAGGCACGGGGGTATTTCCTCTCCATCGTCCTCCCCGCCTCCGGCAACGGCACCGCGTGGGCCATCCATGACCGCGAGAGCGGCAACCTTATCGGCACCACCGCGGTGACCCAGGTCGATTTCGAACGCTCGTCGTGCCTCTTCCGGATCGTCATCGGCGAGAAGCAGGCCTGGGGTCACGGGTTCGGCACCGACGCCACCAGGCTCGTCGCCGACGAGGTGTTCGAGGTCCTGCAATTGCGTAAGATCAAACTGGAAGTGTTCGAGCATAACCCTCGCGCACAGCGGTCCTACGAGAAGGTCGGATTCCGGGAAACCGGACGCACCGTCGAATGGGCTGGCCGGCGCCGCCTCGATGTCATCGCGATGGAACTGGACCGCGACCGATGGTATGAGTTGAACGACATCGACGGTAGCGGCAGCGCCGGGACCTGACGCGATACCGAGCCGGCGTTCGCCCCGCTGCCAGGAACGGGCGGGCAGACGTATACTTTGCGCTGACGTTCCCGATGACTCGTATGCCACGTCTCAGCGTTCGAGATGTGATCGGGACTTGCGGGTTGGCCCCGGGCACGCCGACGCCACCGGACCTCCCGCGACATCGCGGCCAACGACCTCCTGCGGGATCATCCATCGCCCGGCGCTCGTGCCCCGATGATCCCTTCGGGTCCATACACCAAGGAAATGCACCATGGCAGCCAGCAATGGCAAGATCCAGCCACATCCGGCGAAGACGTACTCGATGCCCCAGGGGAAGGTTCTCTCGCGGGTCAACACCCCGGAGGACGTGAAGCGGCTCTCCCAGAAGGAGCTGATCGAACTTGCCTCGGACATCCGCAAGGCGCTTATCGCCTCCGTGACGCAGACCGGCGGCCATCTCGGCGCGAGCCTCGGAACGGTCGAGCTCGCGATCGCCCTTCACTATGTCTTCAACTCCCCGAAGGACAAGATTGTTTGGGACGTCGGGCACCAGGCGTACGCGCACAAGATGATGACGGGCCGCAAGGACCGGTTCGGCACACTGCGCAAGGAAGGCGGCATGTCCGGCTTCCTCAGCCGTGAGGAGAGCGAGCACGACGCCTTCGGCGCCGGGCACGCATCCACCTCGATCTCCGCCGCGCTCGGGATGTGCGTCGCTGAGCAGCGCAAGCCAAACCGGAAGGATCGTGGTCACGCGATCGCCGTGATCGGCGACGGCGCGCTGACCGGCGGCATGGCGTACGAGGCGCTCAACAATGCCGGGAATCTCGATTACCCGTTGATCGTCATCCTCAACGACAACGAGATGTCGATCGCCCCGAACGTCGGCGCGATGAGCAAGTACCTCGACCGGCTCCGCACCGATCCGAAGTACAACCGCGCCAAGGATGAGCTCGCGGACTTTATCGAGAAGCTTCCGCAGGGCCCGAAGTTCGTCGAGCTGGGCAAGCGCGTGAAGGACTCGATGAAGGAGTTCATCTACCACGCGCAGATCTTCGAAGAGCTGGGATTCACCTACGTCGGCCCGATCAACGGTCATGACATCCACGATCTCGTCGGCGCCCTGCGCGATGCCGCGGACAGCCGAAACCCTGTGCTCGTCCACGTGCACACCGAGAAGGGCAAGGGCTACGAGCCCGCGAACGGCGACGTGGAGAAGAGCCACGCCGTCAGCGCACCGTCGGCCCCGATGCCGATCGACGCGCCGAAGCCGGTGCCGAAGTACCAGGACGTTTTTGCACAGGCCGCCATCGACCTCGCAGCCGACGACGACCGCATCTACGCGATCACCGCGGCGATGCCCTCGGGCACGTCGCTCGGCAAGTTCGGCCTGGTCTACCCCGATCGCTTCTTCGATGTCGGTATCGCCGAGCAGCACGCCGTGACGTTCGCGGCCGGCCTGGCGACGGCGGGCCTGCGGCCGGTGGTCGGGATCTACTCGTCATTCCTGCAGCGTGCCTACGACCAGATCATCCACGACGTCGCCATCCAGCGCCTCCCGGTCATCTTCGGTCTCGACCGGGCCGGGTTCGCGGGCGACGACGGCCGGACGCATCATGGCGTGTTCGACCTCAGCTACCTTCGCGCGATCCCGAACATGGTCATCATGGCGCCGAAGGACGAGATGGAACTGCGGCACATGATGAAGACCGCCGTCGACTACACCGATGGCCCGATCGCGATGCGGTATCCGCGTGGCGCCGGCGTCGGCGTGGACACCTCGGCTGAGATGCAGGCGTTGCCGATCGGCAAGGCCGAGGTCCTGCGTCAGGGCGGCGATGTCGCGCTGCTGGCCGTCGGATCCATGGTGCACTACGCGTCGCAGGCCGCGGAGAAGCTGGCCGAGAGCGGCGTCGAGTCGACCGTGGTCAACGCGCGGTTCATCAAGCCGCTGGACGAGGAGTTGATCCTGCACCTGGCAGACACCGTCGGCGCGATCGTCACCGTCGAGGAGAACACCGAGCGGGGTGGTTTCGGCGCCGCCGTGCTCGAGGTACTCGCCGCGCACCGTCGCCGGACGCCAGTGAAGGTACTTGGCGTTCCGGACCGGTTCTTCGAGCAGGCCTCGCAGAACCGGCTGCGCGAGATCGCCGGTATCGGCGTGGACAACATCGTCGACGCCGCACGGGCCGTTGGCGCCGAGGCGGGAACCATCTCCACCGCGTCGCCGGCCGAATCGACGGCCAGCAACGTCACCAGCTGATCGGACATTATGGATTACAGCGCACCTGAACCTACGGAGGAAACTGTCGCGCGGGACATCGACGCGTTCACGGAGCTGACGCTGCCGCTGGCGCCCGACCTTACCGACCGCCAGATCCAGCAGCTCGCGACCTATCGCGACATGCTCTACGCCCGGAACAAGGTGGTGAACCTCACCGCCGTGCGTGACTACGATGGCATCGAGCGCCGGCTGGTGCTGGAGAGCCTTCGCATACGCGAGCGAGTCGACCAGCTCGTCGGCAAGGACGAGGGCCGGATCATGGACCTCGGCAGCGGGGGCGGGATTCCGGGGATCGTCCTGGCGATCACGCTGCCGCAGCATTTCTTCACCCTGCTCGACGCCACCGGCAAGAAGGTGACGTTCCTGCGCGAGTGCATCGAGGCGCTCGGGCTGGAGAACGCGACCGCGATCCAGGGACGGGCGGAGGAGCTGGGCCACGATATCGAGTGGCGGAGCGGCTTCGATGTGGTCACCGCACGCGCGGTTACCTCACTTTCGGCGTTGCTCGAGCTGGGGTTGCCATTCGTCCAAATGAAGGGGTGGCTGGTCCTGCCGAAGGGGCCGGACATCGAAGAAGAGATGTCGATTGCGAAGAAGGCGGCCGGGAAACTCGGCGGGACGATCGTTGAGGCATCGTTCTTGCCGGAGGTAGGATCATTGGTCGATACCCGGCTGGTACTCGTACGCAAAGATACTCCAACGCCGGGTAGTTTCCCGCGACGGGTGGGTCTGCCTGCCAAGGCGCCACTCGGAACGCAGCAGGAGCGCCTGGACAAACGTGTGCGGCGTGGTAAAAACCGATAACCATGAACACGAACCCGAACGGTCATCCGGCGGCGAATCCGGGTCGGCTGTTCTATCGCAAGCAGAAGTTGCGAGGCGCGTGCTGGGAATATGAGATCGCAGGCGGCTGGATCTCGATCCCGGACGGGGACACGGTTCGGCATGTCCTCCGGCACGGCTTCTCGTTCTACCGGCCCCGCGATGCGACGATCAAGACGCAGGCCGGGACCGAGAGCGTGCGCCGCGCCGCCGCCGAGCAGTGGTTCTTCCCGGACCGCTGGTTCTCTCTCCTCCGCTTCACGACGGCCGACGACCGCACCATCGGCTACTACGTGAACTTCTCCCTGCCGCTCCAGCAAGTTCGCGAGAACTATTACAGCGATATCGATCTCGAGCTGGATTTCTGGCTGGACCTCGACGGCACCGTCACCGAATTGGACCGCGACGAATACGAAGCGGAGATCGACGCCCGTCGCCTTTCCCTTGAGTGGGCCAAGCACGTCGAGGCCGCCGCGGCCGATGTGATCCGCGCCATCAACGAGTGCATCGAGCGATACGGGCCGGACGTCGAAAGCACGCGCGATCCGCTCTACGGAATCCCTGAGTTCATCCTGAAAGCCTAGGACCGGCTGCCGCCGTCAAACCTCTTCGGGACGGATAGCCTCGACGCGCCGGACGATGCCGAGCGAGCGGTCGTACTCCGCGCGCTTCACCTCGTCGAGCAGGATGTCCCGCGCCTGGAGGATCTCGCGCATTTTCGCCGCGGCGACGGGACCTGGGGCGCGATCCGGGTGGTACTTCATGGCGAGACGCCGGAACGCAGCTTCGATCACATCGCGTTCCGCTTCCTGATCCACCTGCAACACCTGATAGTAGGTCCGCTGGCGCGGAGGCTGAGGCGGTATTGCCGCGGCCTGCCGCCGCTGGAGCTCCTCCGCGATCTGCTCCTGCGACCGGAGCCGCTGCATCACCGCGTCACGCTCGCCGTCCGGGATCCCCCACCGGTTGTGGCAGGTGGTGCACTCCATGACGTGCTGCGAGCGGACATTCAGCGTCGGGATGAAATAGAGGGTGAGCTTGCGCTTCGTGTCATACACCGAGAAAACCCGGTCGACTTTGCACGACGGGCAGGGGTAAATGAAATAGCCACGAGGCTCGATATAATCCCGGGCGCCGATAATGGGGATGACCACTGGTCCGTACCACTCCTGGTCGGCCACGAATGGCCGTCGATTCAACCCAAACTTTAGCAGGATGGTCAAGGTTCGGTCGCAGGGAATGTACCGTGCGAGAATAGGCCCTATACGCGGCAACTTTCCCCGATGGAGGAGGCAACGTGAGCCCGATCGAAACCCCTACCTTTGTACAGGATTGGCTGAAGACGGTCCCTGAGGGAACGTTTGACTCGCTTGCGCCCGATCCGTCCCGCGCGGCGTTCTTCTCCGCTGACCTGATCAATGGCTTCGTGCACCACGGACCTCTGGCGTCGCCGCGCGTGCACGGCATCGTCGACGACGTTGTCCGGCTCTTCACGGATGGCTGGAACCACGGCATCCGTGAATTCGTGCTCCTGCAGGACACGCACGACCCCTCGACGCCCGAGTTCAACTCCTACCCTCCCCATGCGCTGAAAGGTGATGCCGAGTCGGAAACCATCCCCGAGCTGGCAAACCTGCCGTTCGCGCAGAACCTGACCGTCATCGAGAAGAACTCGCTCCATCCCGCCGTCGAAACGACGTTCAATGACTGGTGGGACGAGCATATGGACCTCAACCGCGCGATCGTGGTGGGCGACTGCACCGACCTCTGCGTGTACCAGCTCGCCATGCACCTGCGGTTGCGGGCAAACGCGTTGAACCTGCAGGATTTCGACGTCATCGTGCCGATCAACAGCGTCCAGACGTTCGACATCCCGGACGACCCCGCCAACCCGGGAACGGCGCATCCGGGCGATTTCTTCCACGACGTCTTCCTGTATCACATGGCCAGCAACGGCATTCGCGTCGTGACCGGAATCACGACGGGCAAGGACGAGGCACGATGACCGATTTCGAGGAGCAGGGATTTATCACGGCGGATCGATCGATACGAGATATCGAGTCCCAGGATGCGCTCGGCACGCCAGCCGACAACACGGCGTTGTTCACCGACCTCTATCACATCGATGCTGCCTACCTCGCCTGGAAAAGCGGGCACAATGGCCTCGCGACGTTCGACCTCTACACCCGCCGGGCTCCGTTCGCGGGCGGGTTCATGCTCTTTACCGGGCTGCAACCGTCGCTGGATTACCTTCGCGCGTTCGAATACACGCAGGATGACCTGGACTGGCTGGCGCACATCAAGGGCTACGAACCGGATTTCCTCGACTATCTCTCGAAGCTGAAGTTCACCGGCGAGATCATGAGCATGGAGGAAGGCGAGATCGCCTTCCCGAACGAGCCGCTGCTCCGGGTCACGGCGCCGTTCGCCGAGGCGATGCTGCTCGAATCCGGCCTACTCCGCACCATCGGGATCTCGACGCTGCTGGCGACCAAGGCGGCGCGGATCTGGCTCGCGGCGAAGGGCCGCTCGGTCAGCGACTTCGCGTTCCGGCGTGCCCACGCGCCGTTCCTCGCGGCGCGATCCGGCTATATTGGCGGCGCGGACAGTACCTCGTTCGTGGCCGCGGCGCGTGACTACGACATCCCGGCGTCCGGCACGATCCCGCACGCGATCGTGCAGGCGTTCCCGGACGAGCTGACGGCATTCCGCACCGTTGCCGAGACGCTCCCCTCTTTCACGCTGTTGCTGGACACCTATGATGTCAACCAGGGGATCGACAACGCCATCATTGCCGCAAAGGAGGTCGCCGGGAAGGGTCACACGCTGACGGCGGTGCGGCTCGACAGCGGCGACCTTGCCGAAGACAGCAAGATGGTCCGGCGAAAGCTCGACGAAGCCGGCCTGCAGAGCGTGCGGGTGCTCGTAAGTGGCGACATGGACGAGTATGCGATCGAGAAGCTGCTGGCGGCGGATGCGCCGATCGACGGGTTCGGCGTCGGCGGGAACCTTGGCGTCGGGCTGGGAACCATCGACAGCGGCACCGTTGGCGGGGTCATCGGCGCGGTCTACAAGCTGGCGTGGATCGAAGACGACAGCGGTCATCCGGCACGGCTCAAGGTGGCCGGGGCGAAGAGCACGTGGCCCGGCCGGAAAATGGCCTACCGAGTCGGGGATTTCGAGAAAGACATCGTCGCGTCGGACACCGAGACGGCGCCGGTCGGCAGCCGCACGTTGCTGACCCCGTGGTTCATGGAGGGGCGGCTCCTGCACGAGGTGCCGGACCTCCATCAAATCCGGGAACAGGCGCTGGAGAACCTGGCGTCGTTGCCGGACTGGCTCAAGGCGCTGACGCCGGATCACCAGTATCCGGTCGAGTTCAGCGATGAGCTGGTCCGGCTCCGGGAGGACTCGATCCGGGCGTTCGGCGGCCGGGTCGACGAGTAGACACTATCTGGCCGGGGCGACGATCATACCCGCCCCGGCTCACTCTGGCGCGTCGTCATCTGCACGATCACCAGCGTGATCATGGCGAGGACGCTGTTGCGGAAGGCGGGATCGAGGCCGTTCCAGGCTTGCGATTTCCACATCTGGAACCATTCGCCGCCGATGCCGATGAACCCGCCAAAGAACAGTGCGATCAACATCAGGAGGCCGATGGTCGACGCCGCCCGGGCGCGGACGTAGCCGTCGTCCCGACCACGCAGCCAGAACACGAGCGAGCCGAGAAGCGCCAGCGCGGTTAGCGTCTCCCAAACGATGATGCCGATGTAGGCGATGTCGTGGAGGGTGTTGCTTTCGATCGCTCGCCACATCACGTCAGGATCGAGGTTCGTTCCCGGCTCGGCCCCGAAGTTCGTTGTGTCCATCGAGAGGACATGCTGGACGAACGGCTGGTTCGTATCGAAGTCGGTGATGTTGCCGAACGCGACGAGCGCCATGTAGAGCCCGTTCAGGGCGACCAGCACCGCCGCCGCGAACGGCAAGCTTCCGAACCGGGTCCAACCGGGCGATCGATCTTCCACGCGAACCTCTCATGCCGCGACCTGCCCGATCGCCAAATGCGAAGGGAGGGCCGATGGCCCTCCCTGACATTGCCCCTACTGCGAGACCGCGTCGCGAATGAACTCGGAGACGTGGCCCTTGAGCCTCACCATCGCATCGAAGTCGATGTAGACCATGTGCCCGGTCGGGTATTCCTCGACGCGGATGTTGCCGCGCACTTCGGGATCGAGGTTCATGTGGCTGAGGGTGTACTCAGTCGCGTAATACGGCGTCGCGAGATCGTAGTAGCCAGACGCGACGAAGACCTTCATGTACGGGTTCTTCGTGAAGGCCGCCCGAAGATCGTCGCTCGTGTCGGCGTAGCCCCGCACCGCATCGCCCCAGTTCCAGTCGAGGCCGCGCAGGATGTGGTATTCGACGTCGCTCTCGTAGCCCAGCTCCGTGCGGAAGTAGGTGTTGAGCACCGAGGTGAACGGCGGTCGGATCGCTGCGAGACTGGGGTCGAACTCGGGCGTCTCCGAGACGCCGTCCTTGTCCATGCCCTTGAAGCGGCTGTCGAGCCGGCCAACGGTGCGCATCTCGTCGCGCGCCAGCTCCTTGCAGAACTGGTGGATGTTGATGCGCAGGTTCGAGTGATCGATGTAGGCGCGGCTGAGGCCAGTGTACCGGGCCAGCGCGTCGATGACCTGCTCGCGCCGGTCGTCCGGCAAGCGGTCGCCGAGCGAGAGGGCGGAGACGTAGACGTCCTCCACCCACGTTTCGACCTCGTCGAGGAAGGCGCGGATGTCCTTCTTTTTCAGGTCCTTCGGCACCCGGTCGTGGTACCAGGCCGTCGCCGCATAGGTCGGCAGGAAGAGCTGGTACGGCAGGTCGTTGCCGAGCGTGAACCGGGCCGTCTGCATGTTCAGGATGGAGGAGATGAGAATAATGCCGTTGAAGGCCATGCCTCGCTCCACGAGATATCCGGCAAGACCGGCCGACCGGAAGGTGCCGTAGCTCTCGCCACAGAGGAAGAGCGGCGATGTCCAGCGTGCGTTCCGCACGAGATACATGCGGATGAACTCGCCGACCGTCTCGATGTCGCCCTTGACGTCCTTCGCCGCCTTCGCCGCGTCATCGTCGACGGCGCGGCTGTATCCCGTATCGACCGGGTCGACGAAGACGAGGTCGGTATCCTCGAGCCAGGTGTACTCGTTGTCGACCAGCTTGAACGGCGGCTTCGGCATCGAGCCGTCCGGCAGCATCTCGACGCGCTTCGGCGCGAGCCCGCCCATGTGCAGCCAGACGGACGCGGAACCCGGGCCGCCGTTGTAGGTGAAGGTCAGCGGGCGCGAGCCGGGGTCCTCGACGCCGTCGAGGGTATAGGCGGTGAAGAAGAGTTTGGCCTTCAGCTCGCCCTTATCGTCCCGGATCGGCATCAGGCCGGTCGTCGTCGTGTACGAGAGCGTCTTGCCACCCACGTTCACGGTGTGCTGGCGCACGACCGGATCGGGGATGTCGGCGTTGACGTCGGGCTGTTTCAGGTCTTCGGTCTTGGTGTCTTCTACCATCGGTGGTCCTCATCAGTTCACGCGAAAACGTCTCCCGGCAGTCTACCGGAGGGTGAGAAAGCCGGGAAGAGGAAACCCGCCCCGGCCGCAGCTGCGAGGGGCGGGTCTACGAGAGATTGCGCTGGTGACCGGTTGCTATGAGAGCAGGCGCTCGGCGCGCTCGCGGATCGTCGTCTCGATCGTTCCCTGGAAGGGCTTGGCCGCCCACGGGAACTCGGCGTCGATCTCGACCCGGTTGTCCGAGACCAGCAGATCGCCGCTGATCTTCATGCCCATCGCCTTGAAGGAGAAGTTACCGCCGTTGTCGGTCCAGTTCTCCTGCAGGTCGGAGACCTGGCTGCCGTAGCTCTGCTTGACCTGGTCGAGCATGCCCTTGAGGCGGTTCAACGCTTCGTCCTTGCCCAGCGCGTGATCGATGGTGACGGTTGATTTCGGCATCGTGTTGCTCCTGTTCGCGCGAATGCGGTGATCATCGAATCGACCGCCATGTCGAGACGCTGCATGGTCCGTTATACCGCAGACCGTCCCTACTCGATCGCTACCGCAACCGGCACGCCCTCGGTCGGGCTCGATGGATTGGCGTAGCCGCTGACTGGCATCCGGCCGGCGAGGAAGGACAATCGGCCGGCTTCCGTGCCGAGCTTCATCGCCCGTGCCATGCGCACCGGATCACCCGCCTTCGCGACGGCGGTGTTGACGAGCACGGCATCCGCACCCAATTCCATCGCCAGCGCGGCGTCGGAGGGCACGCCGATTCCGGCATCGACCACGACCGGAACGGAGACACTCTCGACGATACGCTCGATGCTTTTCCAGTCCTGCATGCCGGCGCCGGAGCCGATCGGGGATGCGAGCGGCATGACGGTCGCCGCGCCGGCTTCCTCCAGCCGCATCGCCGCGACAAGGTCCGGGCTGGTGTAGGGCAGCACGGTAAATCCCTCGTCGACCAGGATCTTCGTCGCCTCGACTGTCGCCGCGACGTCGGGCCAGAGCGTGCGCTTGTCGCCGATCACCTCCAGCTTGATCCACTCGGTGCCGGTCGCGGCGCGGGCGAGGCGCGCCATCTTGACGGCGTCCTTGACGGTGTAGGCGCCGGCGGTGTTGGGGAGGAGCCGGTAGCGGGACAGGTCGAGATGCTCGAGAATCGATTGCTGCCCCTCTCCTTCGCCATTGAGGTTCATGAAGCGGATCGCGACGGTCACCATCTCAGTGCCGGAGGCGTCCAGCGCGCGGACCATTGTCTCGCTATCGGGATATTTGCCGGTCCCGACGAAGAGCCGGGAGGAAAATCGCTGCCCTGCGATGACCAGCGCATCTTCGTCATGGTCGCCACCGGAAACAGCCTGCACGATATCCACCACATCACCATCCTTCAGCTCGTGCGAATCCCACTCGCTTCGCGGGATCACGTCATCGTTCACCGCGACGACGATTGACGCCGCCGGGATGTCGCGCTCCTCCAGCAACGAAGAGATCGTGCGCGCGTCGTTCTCGACCTGTATATGTTCGTTGTTCACCGTCAGGTTCATGCTGCCTCCTTATGTGAGATGGGCACTTGTCGCCACGTCGAGCCGATGCCGGATCCTCCCGGCGGCCGCCTCCGGATCGTCTGCGCGGCTGACGGCCCGGATGACCGCGACTCCGGATGCGCCAGCGGCAAGGACGTCGTCGACCCGCTGGGCCGTGATGCCGCCAATGGCAATGACCGGGATGCGGACGTTCTCGACGATGCGGGACAACGCGTCCAGGCCCGCGCCAGGCTTGCCGGGATGCGACTCGGTCTCGAAGACATTGCCGAAGATGGCGAAGTCGGCGCCCTCCCTCTCAGCGGACCTGGCCTGCTCCAGGCTGTGGACACTCAGGCCAAGCATTCGTTCCTGACCCACCAACGCCTTTGCCGGGCCGACCGGGAGACCGTGACCGGGAAGCACCGCGCCTTGCGCCTGCGTCGCCAGGGCGATATCGACCCGGTCGTGAACGAGCATTCGCCACCGCGCGCCTTCCTGCGCCTCCGGGGCCAACCGGGCCGCCATCTCGAAAACCGCTCCCGGGACGTCATACGGGCGCCGGACAACGAGGTGCGTCGCACCACCACGCAAACCTGCCAGCGCACGGTTGACCGCGTCGGGTGCGGGCAGGTCGGGATCGGTCAACAGGAAGAGAGAACGCCTGAGGCCAAACGGGTCATCCAATGCCATGCCACCTCCGATACAACACAAAGCGCCGCGTCCCTGAAACAGGGAAACGCGGCGGCACCAGATGATATGGCTGGCGGGACGCGCCTCCCTCCGCCGGTGTTGACCGGTTCAGGTTCCAAGGGTGTAATCTCAGCCCGCATCCGCGAGCACCCCTGGCGCTTTGTGCATCAATCGTAGCACGGGATACGGCGCACCACCGTCCCGGAATCGACACCATGCAACCGGTTCAGGTATGTTGAAGACTGACGATTGAGCGAACACAAGGAAATGCCATGAAACGCGGCGTCATGCTGATCCTGACCCTGCTGGTGACCTTCTCGGGCATCGCAACCGCCTGCGCGGCCGACTCGACGCCCGAACCGTTGCCGGATGACTTCGATTATTTCGGCGCGATTCCGTGGGAGATGCCCGACGACGCCGAGAAGATGGTTGTCGCGTCGGTCCATGACGGCGATACGATCCGGCTGACGAAGCCGAACGACGACTGGTGGGAGCCCTACCGGATCATCGGGATCCAGGCACCGGAGATCGACGGGTATCGGGACGAAGAGTGCTACGGGCCGGAGTCGGCCGAGTTCCTGAAGGCGCTCCTGCCGGAGGGAACCGAGGTCTGGGTTCAGCAGGACATCTCGAACAAGGACCCCAACGATCGCTACCTGCGCCACGTATTCATCATCGATGAGGAAACGGAGGACGTGTACCTGCTCTCGGAAGTGCTGGTGCTCGGCGGCTACGCGAAGGCTCGCTCCTACCCGCCGGACGATCTCTACGACGATGTCCTCGCCGAGGCGCAAGAGATTGCCGACGAGAACGGCGCCGGATTGTGGGAGGCGTGCGCAGCCTGACGGCACCACGGAACGACGGGGCCCCTATTGGACGATCGCCTGAATGGATGAACCTGGAGCGCTGTCATGGCCCTTGTCGACCGCTATACCCGACCGGAACCGCCGATCGCCGGAGATGAACGAGACATCCTGCTCGGCTTCCTCGACTTCCTTCGCGAGACCATTGTGTTGAAGACGATGGATCTCCCGGACGAAGACGCCCGCGAGCCGCATATCCCGTCCGGCATGTCCCTGCTCGGCATCATGAAGCACATCACCGGCGTCGAGCGGCACTGGTTCCGTCGCATCTTCCTCGACGAAAACCTGGACGCGGAGTTTGGCCCGCGCGACCCGCATGGCGAATGGATCGTGATGGAGCACGAGACGGCGGACGACCTCCGCGCCGCCTATCGGGAGACCTGTGCCAAATCCAACGAGATCGTCCGAGCGCACAGCCTCGATGACACGATCCGATCCACCGCGCGGCCGGAGCGCGAGGGTATGCAGCTACGATGGATCGTCGCGCACATGATCGAAGAAACAGCCCGGCACGCCGGCCATATGGACCTGATTCGCGAAGCCATCGACGGCGAGGTTGGCGAATAGGAAGCCTCCCGTCGGCAGAGGAAGGATCAGTCATATGGTGGACGGCTTTGACGGCACGGAAAACTGGACCGGAGACGAGCGAGCGCAGCTGCGATGGTTCTTGAACATGCAGCGGGACGTGCTCCTGTGGAAAATCGAGGGGCTGAGCGATGCCCAGCTCCAGCAGGCACACCCGCCTTCCACGATGTCCCTCATCGGGCTCGTGAAGCACCTCACCCGGGTCGAGCGAAGCTGGCTCCAGCAGGATCTGCTCGGTCCGGACGTCATCAACTTTGACGGACCATCCGACGAATGGCACCTCGAATCGGGCGAGACGTGTGCGTCGGTCATCGAGGACTATCGCGCCGCGATCCGAAAGAGCGATGAGATCGTCGCGGAGACACCGCTCGATACTGCGCTGGTGGATCCGCATCCGCTCCAGAAGGGCGTCACCCTCCGCTGGGCGCTCTTCCACATGATCGAAGAGACGGCCCGTCACGTTGGCCACGCCGACCTGATCCGGGAGTCGATCGACGGGGCCGTCGGCCAGAATCGCTGGCATTCCTGACGCCGGCTCGTGAACGAGGATTCAACGGCTCGAGCCTCCATTCATGAGACCCAGGATACGGGTTATCGTGATGTCTTTCGACCGGAGAAGCACACCGAATCAACCATGCCGCCCGAGGAGCGAGGATGCCCCATTCGCCGATTATCCATGCCACCCATCTGACGAAACGATTCCGGCGACCGAAGAAGCAACCGGGCATGGCCGGCGCACTTCGACACCTTGTGCGGCCCGAGCACGACGAGTTCACGGCCGTCGACGATATCGATCTCACTATCCACGAGGGCGAGTCTGTCGCCTACGTCGGCCCGAACGGCGCCGGGAAGTCGACGACCGTCAAGCTCCTGACCGGCATCCTCGTCCCCACCAGCGGAGAGATCACCGTATGTGGCCTGACACCGTTCGAGAACCGGCAGGAAAACGCGCGGAACATCGGCGTTGTTTTCGGCCAGCGGACCCAGCTCTGGTGGGATATCCCGGTGCAGGAATCATTTCGCCTGCTCGGCGATATCTACGACGTCCCTGAAGACGAGTTCCGGAAGACGTTCGGCGAACTCGTCGATGTGCTGGACCTCTCGCCACTCCTCAGCGTCCCGGCGCGGCAGCTGTCGCTCGGCCAGCGGATGCGTTGCGACCTCGCAGCCTCGCTTATTCACTCGCCCAGGGTGCTCTACCTCGACGAACCGACGATCGGGCTGGATGTTGCCGTCAAGGCGAGGTTTCGCGAGTTCATCCGGTTCATGCACGAGCAACGCGGCCTGACCGTCATGCTCACCTCGCACGATCTCGGCGACATCGAGGAGCTGTGCGAGCGCATGGTCATGATCGACAAGGGGAAGATCGTCTACGACGGATCGTTCGCCGAGGTCACGCGGCGGTTCGGCTTCGAGCAGGTCATCCACTTCGCGTTGGCCGAGACCGACCGCGAATCGGCGTCGGCCGCCGGGCGGGCACTGGCGGACCGTCCTCACGCCATGGTCAGCCAACCGACGGAGATGACGGTCGATGTCCGGTTCGACAGCCGGGAGGCGACGTCCGGCGAGATCATCCGCGATCTTGCGACGGTGCTGCCGATCGCGGACATCACGATCGAGGAGACGAGCGCCGAATCGATTATCCGGAACCTCTACGAGGGGTCGCTGTCGTTCGAGGCGGAGGCGGAGGCGGAGGCGGCGCGATGATGCACGGCAACTTGTCATGTGTGGCTCCGTCATCCCGACCATGCGGCCAGCGACGTAGGGCGCGGGTGAAGGGATTTGTGTTCCAGCCGGGTGCGTGTGCTCCCCAGAGCAAAGATCCCTCGACACGGTTCGCCTCGCTGCGGCTCGGCCCGGGCAACTCCGGAGGAGTTGAAGCGGAGCGGTCCTTTACCGCTCTGAATGACGCTCCCACGATAACGGCTGGGAACCGCAATGGATGACACCATTCGCCTTCGACCGATCCCGAAATACGTCTCGATCATCCAAACCGCGTTCCAGCAGGCGATCGCCTACCGCGTCACGACGCTGTTCAACATCGCGCTGACTTTCATCTGGGTCTTCATCCTCTACTACCTCTGGATGGCGGCGTTCTCCGGGCGCGACATCATCGGCGGGTTCACGTGGGACCAGATGCGCACGTACGTCGTGCTCGCCTATGCGATCAATGCACTGGTCGGCTGGCGCGTCGGTTCGCAGATGATGGGGACGATCCGCACCGGGGAGATCCTCCGCGACCTTGTGCGGCCGTTGAACTACTGCGGAAGCCAGCTCTCGATGGCGGCGGGGTTCTCGATCGTGGAGGGCATCATCAGCCTCATCATCACCATCGCGATCGGGCTAGTCGTGCTGGACCTGCAGCCGCCCGATTCGGCAGGTGCGGCCGCGCTCTTCACCGTCTCGCTGCTCATTGGCTTCGTCACGAAAGCGTTGATCGTCTTCACCGTCTCGCTGCTCACGTTCTGGACCCTGAACGGCGTCGGGCTCATGTGGGCGCAGCAAGCGATTATCGCGGTGCTGTCGGGCACGCTCGTCCCGATCGCGCTGATGCCGGAGTGGCTGCGGATCCTGGCGGAGGTCCTGCCGATGCGCGGCATCGTTTCGACGCCGCTGATGCTCTACCTCGGCAAGGCGTCGGGCCTTGATGCGCTCGGTCTTCTCGCGCTCCAGGCGGCCTGGGCGACCGGGCTCTGGTTCTTTGCGAATTGGGCCCGGCAACGGGCGTTCAATGCCGTGGAGATCCAGGGAGGATGATGATGCTGATGATGCCTGGCGGTACGGAATCATTCGGCGAGTGCTCATCATGAGCACCGCCCTCCCCTCCCTCACTTCCATCCGCAAGAACCTGCGGCTCTATGCAAAGCTCCAGCTTGTCCAGATCCGGGCGGCGATCGAATATTGCGGCGACTTCTGGATTGGCATCCTCGGAGCGATGCTCCAACAAGGCGCTGGGCTAGTCTTCGTCACTGCCCTCTTCTCGCAGATCCCTGAGGTTGCCGGTTGGACCGTCTGGAATATCGCGATCCTCTACGGCCTCACGATGCTGCCGAAGGGATTGACCGAACTCTTCTGCGACGGATCCTGGACCCTGCGGGGGAAGGTCAACTCCGGCGAATTCGACCGGGTGCTCGTGAGGCCGATCTCCCCCGCCCTGCAGTCAGCGACAGCGATCGTCTCGATTCACGGCCTGGGACAATCGATTCTCGGCATCGTCGTACTCTGGCTGGGCATGGCACGGTCGGACATACAGCTTCACTGGTGGACCGTGCCCTATCTCGTCCTTATCGTGCTCACCAGCGCGAGCATGATCGGCGCGCTGAACTTCGTGATCAACATGACCGGCTTCTGGGAGCCGTCGGCGCAAAGCGCGCTACCGACCATGCTCGCGCTGGTGATCGACTTCGCGAAGTTCCCGCTGGACATCTACAATGCGGCCATCCGGACATTCGTCACGATCATCCTGCCGTACGCCTTCATCAGCTATTTCCCGGCGCTGTTGCTGCTCGACCGCGACACCGCGTGGAAGTGGCTGGGTCTCGCGACACCGCTGGTCACCCTCGTCGTGATCCTCTTCACCTCGTGGCTCTGGAACAAGGGACTCAGACGCTATCAAGGCGTCGGACACTGACCGATTCGCATCAGGAGTCTGCGAATGGATTACATGCATCGCCCGTTACCACCCTTCGTCGGCCCGGAGAAGGATATGCTCCTTGGCTTCCTCGACTTCCAGCGCGAAACCGCGATCTGGAAACTCCAGGGAGTGAGCGAAGAGCAGGCGCGGAAGCGACTGGGGCCGTCCAGCCTGACGCTCATCGGAATCGTCAACCATCTGGGGTTCGCCGAACGCGCCTGGTTCCGGAGCGCGCTGACCGGCGAGGACCTGAGCGCCACGCCGACGCCCGACGATGCCGAGCTGTACTGGACCGTGCCCGTCGACGTTTCTATTGACGATGTCATCGCGGGATATCGCGAGGAGATCGCACGCTCCAACGCGATCATCGCTGCCCACGATCTCGACACCATTGCCGTCCGGCCGCGCCGCAACCGGCCGCCGATGACCCTGCGCTGGATCATGTTGCACATGATCGAGGAGGTGGCCCGGCACTGTGGCCACATGGATCTCATCCGCGAATCAATCGACGGCCAGACCGGCGCGTGACCACGTGCCCGATTGTGTGGACACTCCCGCCCGTTCCGCCTATGATCGATGCAGATTAGGGAATCGAACGTAACAAAACGCACCCGGCTACGCGTTGGGGGGAGAGAGAGCATGTCCAGGGGGTGGTGGGCGAGGATCCAGTTAATCCTTGCGCTCATGATGGTTTTGGGAGCGTCTCCGTTGGCGGCAACCGCGAAAGTGGCGACGCCGGTTCCGGGCAGCGAGCCGACGGTTGTCGAAGACGAAGCGCCCGTCGTCGACGAGGAAACGCCGGTTGATTCCGGAGTAGATACGCCGGAGGCGCGGACGCCAGCACAAGATACCGGAGAGCAGGACATCACTCCGGCGCAGGTCGAAGGCGTTGCGATCATTGAATTCGGCATCTCCGAATGCGAGAACGACGACCTTGCCGGGACGGTCGACTTCTTCGCGCTCCAGGGCGTTGCAGAACGCGCCGCGGGAAACACGAGCGAGAACTGTGCCGCGATCGGCCCTGACGCCTACGTCGAGATGTACATCTATGACCCGGCCACCGAGGGCTTCATCGTTGTGGACCAGGATGTCATGGAGGTCCCGGCCGGGACGTACATCATGGTCGCGTTCATCAACGACACCTACGGCGAAAGCGTGCCGATCGAGTTCCCTGAAGGCTCGCAAACGTCGATCGCAGCAGTCTCCTACACGCCGTCCACGCCTCGCGAAGTCGTCGATGGCGTCGGCTCGGTCGACGTGATCGCGATGGAGTGTGTCAACTGGGATCGGGCCGGGGGCATGGACTTCCTCGTCGGCCCGATGATGAGCGCCCGGTCGACATCCACTGATTGCGCGTTCGGCACCTCTACCCCGCTCTCTTTCACGCTCGTCTATGCTGACGATCCGGCGCAGGTGCTGCGGCCAGACGTCGAGTCAGACCCCGTGTCCAGCTTCGCTGAGGTCCCGGCAGGAACCTGGTACCTGGAAGAATCCACGACCGGGCTGACCTCCCAGCCGTTCACCGTCAGCGGCGAGCAGGGATACACCGTCAACGCCATCCTCTACGTTGAGGGGCTGATCGATCTCTCGATCGAGAAGCTCTACTGCGAAAACGACGCGCGCGCAGGGACAACGGAGTTCGTCCTCGATACGCCGCCGTCCATCTACGAGCCATTCGAGACCGGGACGACCTGCTCTAGCGTCGCTCCCGAGGGCGAGGCCGCAACCGTCACCGTAACCCTCGAGAATCTCGACACCGGCGCCTCCTACCGCGTCGAGCTGGCAGGCGAGGCGGTCTCCCTGGAATCGATCGAGCCCGGCACCTATACGGCGACGAAATCGGACGGCGAAACCACAGCCACGTCGGATCCCTTTGTCATCACCGAGCCATCGAAGCGTCTGCGCGTCATCAACTACGTGGCGGAGCAAACGCCACTCCCCGAACCGGGACAGGGCTTCGGCACCATCTCCGGCACGATCCTCTACTGCACGTCTCCGGACCGCGCCGAGGGCGAGGTCGACTTCTTCGTGCGGACCGAGTCATTCATGACAGCCGCCATTACCTCCGAATGCACGACCGGCGGCGGAACATCAGGCGGCTCGATCTTCCTCTACCCGGCGGACCCGGACACGGGCGAGATCGACCCTGCCGGAGTCACCGCACTCTGGACGGACGGCATCGAGTTCTGGCAGGACATCATCCCGTCCGGCTACTACGTCCTTGGATACGTCTCGCCCTACTCCGGCGAGGAAACGCTGTCGCAGCCGTTCACGATCGCGCATCGTGCCGAGACGACCGTCGACATTAACGTGTACTCCGAGCCCGCGTACCTGACCTATCTCGACGTCTGGAAGGACATCTGCGTCGACCCAGACCGGGCTGGCGAGACGTCGTTCCAGATGATCACCGAATGGTCGCTGGCGGCCGCTGACGAGAGTGTCTTCGATTGCCGGTACAGCACGCCGGACGATGGCGAATACACATTCACGTTGACCAACCTGGACACGGGCCAGACCTGGGAGCGAACGGTCGCCGGCGGCGAAGGCCTCACCTTCGACAACCTCGTCGCGGGAACCTACGCGCTGGCCGAGACCCACGAGGGCGTCACGGCGACCTCCGAGCCATTCGTGCTCGACCCGTCGATCGGCATTTGGCACTGGATGAACGTCCGCAACTTTATCGCGGAGAAGGACTGGTCCGAGCCGGAGCCGGGTGAAGACGTCGCCTACATCGGAATCTTCGCCTACTACTGCATCGATGGCGGGCGCAACGGCGGATACGAATGGTATCGCCACGCGCCGGTCGTGACCGGGCCGACGCTCACGGCCATGGCGGACGAGGCGATCCCGGAACCCAGCCCAACATCCAACTGTTTCACCATTGGCGAGGCAGAAGGCATCGGGTTCACGGCCGAGCGGGCCGACGGTACGGGAGAGCCGATCGAGTTCTTCGAGAATGGACCGGGGCTGTTCGAAATCTGGCCGCCAGACGGAATCCCGGCCGGCGACTACATCATCACGGAGACGGCGACCGGTGCGACGAGCGGTGTGGTGACAATCGTCGGCTGGACGGGCATTCGGTTCCTGCTCTTCGAGGATCAGCCGCAGGGCGAGGTCACGCTGGAGATCGAATCCGCCGACCCGGCAGTCGCCGACACGATCCCGGCGGGCTCGACGTGGGCGGTCACGAACGTCGACTACCCGCAGTTCGGCGCGAGCGGAACGTTCGACGAGGCCGTCACGCTACCCGCGACGATTCCGCTGGACGAGCCGCTGCCGTACGGCGACTACCGCGTTGAGATCGACGCATCGCCCGACTTCGAGCTGTACAGCGAGGTGTTCACGGTTGGCCCGCAAGAGCTGATGTCCACGCAGCTCTACGGAATGCTCCAGCAGCTGCCGGGCGCGGTGACATGGAACATCGTGCTGCAGCCGGTCGATCAGGCGCCGGAAACGCCGACGCCGACTGTCCCGGGGACGCCAGAGCCGACCGAGCCCACCACGCCTGTCCCGACCGATCCGGTCACGCCGGAGCCGACCGTCCCGGTTACACCGGAGCCGACATCCTCAGACACGGATGAAGGAACAGCGACACCCGAAACGGAAGTTACGGGCCTGCCGAGCACCGGTAACGGCGACAACGGATCACGCGAGGGCTGGCTGCTTCTCGCGGTAACGATGGGCGCCCTGCTTGCCGGCGCCAGTGGGTTCGTCGTTCGGCAGAAGCGCGGCTGACGCCATCTCGTTTCGAGTCACGCAGAAGCGCCGGAGCGAAAATGCTCCGGCGCTTCTGTCTTTTTTTGCGATACAGATTTCATTGCCCAGCGTAACCCGCTAACGAGGCGAAGACGCCGGAGCCCAGCCGCTCCGGCGTCTTCTTCCCCCGTCCCTTCCCCGTACGACAGTGATCTATTCGGGTTCGACGCTATTGTGCGCGATCACGTCGGCGTAGTACCGGCCGCTCTCCTTGATGATGCGCTCCTGCGTCTCGTAGTCGACGTAGGTGATGCCAAACCGTTTGGCATACCCTTCCGCCCACTCGTAATTATCGAAGAGCGACCACGCGAAATACCCTCTGAGCTTCGTGCCTTGCGCGATCGCGCGGTGCGCCGCGTTGAGGTGACCCCTCAGGTAATTGATGCGTCGTTCATCACGAATCGTGCCGCCGATCACCTCGTCGTCCCATGCCGAGCCGTTCTCGGTCACGATGATGACAGGCGGGTCGTAATCCTTCTGCACCCGTACCAGCAGATCCTCGAATCCCTGCGGATCGACCGGCCAGCCGACAGACGTCTTCTCGTGGCCCCGGTCCACCATGCCAACGCCAAAGGGCTCGTTCGGATCATGCTTCACGTACTGGGGATTATAGGAATTGATGCCGAGGAAATCGGTTTGGACAGACGCCAGCTCCATGTCGCCATTCCGGATCTCCGGAACGATGTCGCCATAGGACGCCCACATGTCTTCCGGGTACCGGCCCTTCATGACCGGGTCGAGGAACCAGCGGTTGGAGAAGCCATCGGCCTTCCGGGCGGCCGCACGATCTTCATCGCTGTCGCTATCGGCGTACATGTGCGACAGGTTGAGCGTGATGCCGACCTTGCCGTCCGGCACGTTCTTGCGAACGATGTTCACCGCTCGACCGTGGGCGAGATTGAGTGAATGCGCGACCGCGAGCGCTTCGCGCATGTCCTTCCGGCCGGGCGCATGGATGCCCCAGGCATGTCCCAGGATGGAGACAACCCAGGGCTCGTTGATGGTGATCCAGTTCTTCACGCGGTCGCCAAGCGCTGACGTGATCGCCTCGACATACTCGTCCCACGCGGAGAGGATCTCGCGGTTGGCCCAACCGCCCTCGTCATCGAGCACCTGCGGCAGGTCCCAATGGAACATGGTCACCCACGGCTCGATGCCGGCCTCGAGGAGGCCATCGACGAGATCGCTGTAGAACCGGACGCCCTCGGCGTTGACGTCTCCCCGTCCGTCCGGGAGGATACGCGGCCAGGCGATCGAGAACCGGTAGGCCTTGATCCCGATCTCCTTCATGATGCCGATATCGTCGCGCCAGCGATGATAGTGGTCGATCGCGACGTCACCCGTTTCCCCGTTGACCGTCTTGCCCGGGGTGTGACTGAACGTATCCCAGATCGACGGCTTCCGGCCGCCCTCGGTGGCAGCGCCCTCGATCTGGTACGACGCCGTCGCGGCACCCCACAGGAATCCGTCCGGAAACACCAATCGATTCGTGCTCATGACCGACCTCCGTGTCTTCGCTGACGCGCACGCCCGGGAAGGCCCGGCGTTGACGAGCCACCCCAGACCTCTCACATGGTTACGCTTAGTCCGCGACGCGCTCCGCGTTGCGCAAAGCCGTCTCGACATCCCCGGCCGGGTCGTCCGGGTTCGGGTTGTCCTGCTCGGTGATGTAGTACTGGACGCCGATCTCACGCGCCGCCGAGAGGATCGCGCCCCAGTCGAGGGCGCCCTCGCCGAAGGGGAGATCCTTGCCGCGCTCGAGCTGCTTGCCGTCCTTCAGGTGGACGAGGGTGATCCGGTCCGGATACTGGCGCATCACCTGGTCCGGCTCGTACCCGCCGACGGCCGCCCAGAAGAGATCGAGCTCGAACGAAACGAGGTCCGGATCGGTGATCGAGAGCAGCGTCTCGAAAATCGTCCGCCCGTCCTCGGCGGTCATTGTGAACTCGAAGTCGTGGTTGTGATAGCCGAGGCGGATGCCCGCTTCCTTCAGTCGGCTCGCCCAGGCGTTCATCTTCGCGCTCAGGTCGGCGAAGAACGCCGGTGACCGATCCTCCGGGCTCACGAACGGGATCACGACCCACGGGGCGCCGACGGTCTGCATGTCGCTGACAACGCTCTCGATGTCGTTCTCGAACTGGTCGATCGGGACGTGAGCGGAGAACGCCTTCAGGCCGTACTTGTCGAGCATGCCGCGCACATCCGCCGCGGAGTGACCGTGGAACCCGGCGAATTCCACGCCGGAGTACCCCATCTTCGCCACCGCGCCGAGCGTCGCGTCGAAATCCTTCGCCGCCATCTCGCGGAGCGTGTACAACTGGACGCCGATCTGGTCTCGTTTCATGTCTCTCCCCTTTCCCGATATGGGGCCGCATGCAGGGGTCGACTCCATATCGACCCGGGGCGGACACCTAGAACGTCGATTCGATCTCGATGGACTCGCCCGTCTCGAGCGATGTGCCGGCCGCGTTCATGATCTCGAGCACGTGCGTGGCGTGGGCGGCGGTCAGCACGTTGGTCGTGCCGTTCTCCAGCACGTCGAGCGCGTGCAGGATGCCGCTGCCGAGGATGTCCGAGGTCGGCAGCGGGTTCGGCACCGCGATGTCGTTCTGCCAGCCTTCGCTCTCGCCGCTCTCCGACTCGTCGCGGCGGTAGAGGTCGGTTGTCCCGTTGCCGTCATACCACTGCTGCGCGCCGATGCTGACCGCGCCCATCTCGCCGTAGACCTCGAACATCGGCGCCTTCGACGCCGGGGTCGCGAAACTGTTGTAGAGATGCGCGTAGGTGTCGTTGCCGAAGTCCAGGTTGATCGAGTAGAGATCCGGCGCCTCGACGTTGATCCGCTCGCCGAACATCGACGGCTGGAGCAGCGTGCGCTGCTTGTTCATGATGCCGCCGTAGGCAGAGATGCGCTTCGCCGGGCCGAACAGGCCGGTCATCGCGTGAAGCTGATAGACGCCGAGGTCGATCAGCGGCCCGACCTTCGGCGTGTAGAACACGCGCGGGTCGCCGGAGTATGTGCGCCAGGACGCCGGGCCCATGCCGGCATGGTGGCTCTTGATGAAGTAGGCGCGTCCGATCTCGCCGCTGCCGATGAGCTCCTTCAGCCACATGAACCGCGCGGTGACCATCATGGCCGGCGCGCAGAAGAACTGGAGACCCTTCTCATCGGCCATCTGGACAAGCTCGTCCGCATCGCCGACGGTCGAAGCGATCGGTTTCTCGGAGTAGACGTTGTAGCCGGCCTCGAGCGCCTTCGCCGTGATCTCGCGGTGCAGCGGCGCCGGGGTCAGGTTGAAGACGAGATCCATCCGCTCGCCGTCGGCATCATGCGCAAGGAACGCATCGTAATCGGTGTACCCGGTCGCGTCCGGATGAAACTCCTTCGCGTTGTCCACGCGCCAGTCGACGATGTCGAACACGGCGACGACCTTCGCGTGGTCGCCAAGCGCCTTCAGGCCCGGCAAATAGGAATGGGTGGCCACATCGCCACACCCGATAATCCCGACGTTGATCACGATTGCAATACCTTTCCCTGAGGCAACCCGGCCGAATCCGGTCCGGGCGATACGTATGCTCCGCGTCAGGGTACCGCCTTCCGGAGGATTTGTGACGACCTTCGCGGCGCTACTTCCGGAGCCTCCTAGACGTTCGGATCGTTCGGCAGGTCGTCATACAGGTAGCACCGCGCCCAGTGATCCTTGCCGATCGTGAACGGCGGCGGCATGGCCTCGCGGCATCGCTTCATCGCGAACGGGCAGCGAGGGGCAAACGGGCAGCCCGGCGGCGGATCGATCAGCGACGGAATCTCGCCGCGTGCGGGGACATCCGTGGTGCGCAACCCGGCGTGCGGGTTCGGTACCGCGGAGAGCAGCAACTTCGTATAGGGATGCGCTGGCTCGTGCACCAGCTCGTCACTCGGCGCACCCTCGACCATCCGCCCGGCATACATGACGTTCGTGTGGTCGCTGATGTACCGCGCGCTGGCGATGTCGTGGGTGATGTAGAGGAACGACAGTCCTTGATCATCCGCGAGCCGCTTCATCAGGTTCAGGACGCCGACCCGGATCGACACGTCGAGCATCGACACCGGCTCGTCCGCGAGCATCACCTTCGGCTCCACCGAAAGCGCACGGGCAAAAGCGACGCGCTGCCGCTGCCCGCCGGAGAGCTCGTAGGGGAACTTCGCCGCAACTTCCTGGGCGGGACCCAGCCCAACGGTCTCCAGCAGCTCGTAGATCCGTTCCCGCGTTTCCTTGCGCCCGCGCGTCTTCTTGTGGATCTTGAGCGGGCGCTCGAGGATGTACTCGATCGTGTGTGCCGGGTTCAGCGACCCGAACGGGTCCTGGAACACCATCTGGACATCGCTGCGGTACTTCAGGGATGCGCCGCTGGACTCCGACTTGAGGACGTCCGTGCCGTTGTAGATGATCTCGCCAGACGTCGGCTCGATGAGGCGAGCGATGAGCCGGGCGGTCGTGCTCTTCCCCGAGCCGGACTCGCCGACGAGCGTCACGATCTGCCGGCGCGGGATGTGAAAGGTCACATCCTCAACCGCGTGGACCTTTCGCTTGTCGCCAATGCCGCCGATCGGAAAATGCTTCGTCAGGTTGCGGATATCCATGACGAGGTCTTGCTTCGGTGGTGCCTCGATCACGAGACGCTCCTTTCGGATTCATGGCCCTGACGCGCGATCGCCTGCGGATGGGGTTCGAGGTCTGACGGCTCGACCCGATGCGGCCGCGACACCTCGTACAGATGGCACCGCACCTGATGCCCGGGCGAATGCTCACCGAGCTGTGGTCGCACCCGGTCGCACATCAGCATGCGCTTCGGGCAGCGCGGGTGGAATCGGCATCCGGACGGCGGAGAGATAAGGTCCGGTGGCGATCCGGGGATCCCCTCGAGCTTCCGGCGCGGCCCGGTCAGTGCCGGGAACGAGCCCATCAACCCTTCCGTGTACGGATGAAGCGGCGTCTCGAACAGCTCGCGCGAGTTCGACATCTCGATGATCTGGCCCGCGTACATGATCGCGATGCGATCGGAGATCTCGACCAGCAGCGACATGTCGTGGGTGATGAAGATGATGGAGAAGCCGAACCGCTCCTTGAGTTCGCCGATCTTGGCAAGGATCTCCCGCTGCACCACCACATCGAGCGCGGTCGTTGGCTCGTCCATGATCATCAGGGGCGGCTGGAGCGCGAGCGCGATCGCGATGACGGCACGCTGGCGCATTCCTCCGGAAAGCTGGTGCGGATAGCTATCGATCCGGTCGCGCTCGATGCCGACGATCTCCAGCAGCTCGGCGGCCATCTCCCGCCCTTCGGCGTTCGAGACTTTCTTGTGTGCCTGGATCCCGTCGATAATCTGGTCGCCAATCGTCGCGACCGGGTTCAGCGAGTTCATGGCGCTCTGGAAGACCATCGAGACGCCGTCCCAGCGGAACTTCCGCAGCTCGCGATCATTCATCTGGAGCACATCCCGGCCCTCGAAGATGATCTCCCCGCCGGTGATGATCGCCGGGGGTTGCAGGATCCGCATGATGGCCTGGGCCACCGTCGATTTCCCGCATCCCGATTCCCCGGCAAGCCCGATGACCTCTCCCCGATGGATCGTGAAGGAGACGCCATCGACGGCCCGGACCGACCCGCGTCCGGCAAGGTATTCCACCTTCAGGTTCTCGATCCGGAGGAGGACGTCACTCCCGGGCGCGGCGTTACTCGCCGGTGTGGTCTGTCCCTTTGTCGTCGTCATCTCACTTCTCCGAATCGTGGATCACCGGTGTCGCGCGGGACGCCCGGATCTTGCGCGGCTGGCCCTTGAGAATCTCCGCCGTCTGGCGCTGGGATCTGAGCCTGGGGTTGGTCACTTCATCGATCGCGTAGTTGATCATCGAGAACCCGAAGGCCACCAGGGCGATCGACAGGCCGGACGGAATCAGGGTCCACCAGGCACCGAGCAGCAACGCGCCGTTGTTCTGCGCCCAGTAGAGATTGGTTCCCCAGCTGATGTTGCTGGAGTTCCCGAGGCCGAGGAATTCGAGCCCGGCCTGGGCGCCGATGGCGTAGTTCACCGCGCCGAGGAAGCCAGCGACGACGATCGACATCATGTTAGGCAGGATCTCGCGCAAGATGATGCGCGCCTTGCTCTCGCCAGCGACGACCGCCGAGGCCACGAAGTCCTTCTCACGAAGACTCAGCGTTTGCGAGCGGTAGACGCGCGCGCCCCACGCCCAGCCGGTTACGGCGAGCACGAAGACGATCGACCAGAAGCCGGCCGGCAGGAACGCCGCAAGCACGATGAGCAGCGGAAGACCGGGGATGATCAGGACCACGTTCGTGATGGTGGTCAGGATGTCGTCGACCTTCCCCCGGAAGTAGCCAGCGGACATGCCGACGATAATCGCCACGAGCGTGACGATGACGCCGACGATGAGGCCGGTTGCCAGCGACAGGCGCGCGCCGACGATCGTCTGGGAGAACACATCCTTGCCGGAGCCGTCCGTGCCGAACCAGAACTCCGAGGACGGGGCCTCATGCCGGCGTCCAACGATCTCGGTCGGGTCGTACGGAGCGACCCATGGGCCAATGATGGCCATCGTCAGGAAGAAGACGATGATACCGGCACCGAGCGACGCTTTCCGGTTCTGCCGGAGCAGGCCGAGAAACCCGGACGCGCGCTTTGCCTTGCGAACCGGGGTTGCCGGCTCCGGATCCTGGAATGCCTGCCCGGACAACGCGTCGTTGTCGGCCAAGGCGGTTGAGTTCGCAGTCTGGATATTCGATCCCATGGTCCCTCTCCCCTAGGCCTGGCGGATGCGCGGATCGAGCCGGGCATACAACAGGTCAACAATGAGGTTCGCGAGGAGCACAGCCAGGGTGATCATTAGGAATAACCCCTGCATCAGCGGATAATCGATATTGCGGACGGAATTGATCAGCAGGTACCCCATACCCGGATAGGCGAAGATCATCTCGGTGAAGAGTGACCCGCTGAGCAGGAAACCGAGGCTCATGCCGAACGACGTCAGCACCGGCAGCAGCGCGTTCCTCGCCCCGTACCGGAACATGACGCGGCGGCTGTCCAGCCCCTTGGCCTCCGCCATGGTGACGTAGTCCTCCGACAACACGGCAATCATGGTGTTGCGCATGCCGAGCAGGTGGCCACCGATCGAAACGATCACGATCGAGAGGACTGGAAGGACCATGTGCAGGAGCACGCTCGAGATGAAGGCCCATGAAAATTCGGGCGAAAGATCCGTGTTGTAGGCGTGTCGAGCCGGGAACCAGCTCAGGTTGAAGGCAAAGGCAAACAGGATGAGCGGCGCGATCCAGAAATATGGAAGCGATCCGAGGAACACGAAGACGGGCGGCGTCACGTTGTCCATCCAGGAGCCGCGCTTCCAGGCGCCGATCACGCCGAGCAGACTACCGATGCCGAACCCCACCAACAGGGCCGCGCCCATCAGGAGCACGGTCCAGATGAATCCGGTCCCGATCACCTGCGTCACCGACGCCGGGAACCACGAGGTCGAAACGCCCAGCTCGCCACGCGCAAGGTTCTTCAGGTAATCGAAATACTGGACGATGAGCGGGTCGTTCGAGACGCCGTACGCCTTCATCATCGCCTCGATCGCCTCGGGGCGGACATCGCCCTGGCCCCGAAGCTTCGCCAGCAACGCGGTGCCGGGGTCTCCAGGCATCATGCGGGGCAAGAAGAAATTGAATGTGATCGATGCCCACGCTGCGATCAGGTAGAAGAAGAGTCGTCGAACTATATATGACACGGCGCTTCCGTTTCCGAGATCGACCCATCGGGTAGAACGGGGAGCGCCATGCAGGCGCTCCCCTCGACATTGCTACGCTGCCGGCGACGCGCTCGGCGATGCCTGGTAGGACTCTGCCTCCATCGGCACGTTGCCCTCGCCTTCCGGCGCGGACACGCTCCAGCCATCCGGCTGCTCGCCCGCCGGGTAGACGGTGGTCAGGATGATCGCCAGCTCCTGCTCCCACGGCGAGAGCTCCGAGTAGGGATCGTCCTCGTTCGGGAAGCCCTCGAACCGCATGGTGTTGTACTCACCCCATGCCGGCCCCGGGAAGAGCGGCGCGCACGGCGCAAGCTCGGCGAATCGCTTCTGCATCTCGACGAAGAGCGCGTTCTGCTCCTCGACGTCTGGCGTCGCAACCACCTCACCGATCAGCCGGTCGATCTCGTCGTCCTTGAACCGGATCCAGTTCTCACCCGCGCGGTTGTCACCGATCGGGTAGTAGCTCTCGCTGGACATGAGCGCCCGGAAGTGGTTCAGCGGCGTCGGGCCCTGGAAGCCCCAGCCGATGGTCATCGTGAAGTTGCCCTCGTTCAGGCGCTCCAGCCACGGCGTGTAGTCGTATGGCGTCAGGACCGCCTCGATGCCAACCTCGCGGAGATGACCGGCCATCAGCTCGCAGGACTGGACCCAGTCAGACCAGCCGGAGACGACGTTCAGCTCGAAGGACAGCGGGTTGCCGTCAGGGCCAACGCGCCAGTCACCGTCCCACTCCAGGCCAGCCTCGTCGAGCAGGCGGTTTGCCTCTTCCACGTTGTAGTCGGTCCAGCCGGCGCTCGCCGCCTCCGCGTCCTTGATGCTCTCGAAGGCGTCGGAGAGGCCGGTGGTGTCCGCCGGATGGGTGTAGCCGTACATGGCGATGTCGCAGATCTGCTCGCGGTCGATCGCCATGCTGACCGCCTTGCGGACGTTCGGGTCATCGAACGGAGCGACTTCAGTGTTCATGTAGAGGGCCACGGTCGCGCCCGTTGAAGGGAAGAAGTACCCGAAGTGCTCCGGATCCTTGGCGACGTAGACGGCCTCGATGTCCGGGATGAAGTTTCCACCCCAGTCGATCTCGCCATTGAGCCACGCGAGATGGATGGAGTCGTTGCTCGGGAAGGCCGGCATGCGAAGGCCAGCGATGTACGGGCGGCCTTCCTGCCAGTAGTTCGGGTTGGCCTTGAGCTCGTAGATCTGGGACTCGAAGCGATCCAGCATCCACGGGCCGGTGCCGACCGGCTCTTCGTTCGCGAAGGTGACCGGATCCTCGACGTCCTTCCAGATGTGCTCCGGAACGATGACCTGGCCACCGACCTCGTAGACCGAGATGGTGTTCACCGTGTGATACAGGAATTGCACGGTGTAGTCGTCGACCTTGACGATGTCGTCGACGTAGCGGAGTGCAGTGCGGGCGCCGTTACCGGCGAGCGACTCGTTCCCCTGTACCAGCTTCCAGGTAAAGACGACGTCATCGGCAGTGAAGTCCTCACCGTCGTTCCACTGGACGCCCTCGCGGAGCTTCACGGTCAGGACAGTGTTGTCCTCATTGAAGCCCCAGCTGGTCGCCAGCCACGGCTGCGGCTCGTTCTTGATCGTGTTGAACACGAAGAGCTGCTCGTAGATGCCGAACTGGGCCAGCCAGCGAACCGAGCCACCAGCGGGGCCGAGAGGATTGAAGTTCTGGATGTAGGTCGCCTGCTGCTCGTTGTTGCAGGTCAGGTACCCCTTCTCGTTCGCCTGCATCGCCACGGCGTTGCGGGCGAACAGTGTCGCCGAGCCGGTGGTCATGGCAAGCGAGGCAACGGATGCGCCGGCACCGAGCGTAGCGAAACGCTTGAAGACGTCGCGCCGCGAGATGCGTCCCTCCTCGAACTCTCGAATGATTGGGGCTACCCTGGACTCTTTGACCATCATGGACTCCTTGAGCTTCATGCTCGTCTGGCCGCGACAGCGACCCCGTTCCGTGGACTACGACGTACCTGGAATCTGCGGTTCCCCGGTCAGCCCGGAGCGACTGCCCCCTCCTTTCTCCCGTCGCCATCGCCCGGCGGGGCGATTGACGGGTCACATCCACAGGTATGGCGAATGGAAAGCGTGGTATCGAGCCAGCGCTGCACGGGAGGCTGCGCCCGGCCGTTGATGAGCTGGACCAGCACGTCGATCGCGGCTCTGCCGAGCGCGTCGACGGGTTGTTTGACCGACGTCAGGCCGAGTCGTTCGTTGCGGGCTGCGTTGATATCGTCGAAACCAATGACCGCGAGGTCCTCCGGGACACTCATCCCGATGGACTCCGCGGCGTCGATGACGCTGATGGCGATGGTGTCGCTGGCGGCAAGGATGCAATCAGGACGGTGGTCTCCGCGCAGCATGTCGAGCGCGGCATCATGGGCACCGGGACGCCAGAAGTCCACATTGGTCCTCTGCGTCGCGTGGAGATCGATGCCGGCTTCCTCCAGCGCGTCTTCGAACCCGAGTCGCCTGTCCAGCGCGGAGACGATCGTTTCTTCGCCATTGATCATGGCCGGACGGCGGCAGCCATGTTCCAGCAAGTGGCGCATGGCGAGCCGGGTGCCCTGGCGGTTGGTAACGTCGACGAAGTTGCGATCGGACTCGACCGCGCGCCCGATCAGGACGTAGGGGAACCCCATTGACTGGAGCTTCGGGGTCAGGGCGTCGGATTGGAGGCTGTTGGTGATGACGAGCCCTTCGATGGTACGCGGCCGGATGAACCGGCTGATCAAGGTGGTGACGGCCTCTTCATCCTCGACCGAGTCCATCAGCACCATGACGCTGAACCCGGTATCCCGGGCCGCGTCCAGGCAAGACTGCACGAGCGGCGGGAACCAGGGGTCGGCGTAGACCTCGGCGAAGCTTGGCGGAACGACAAGCCCGATCACGCCGGATCGCCGGGACGCAAGGGCGCGGGCGGCGGCATTCGGCTGGTACCCGACCTGGGCAATGGTTTCCTGGACCCGGCGTCGGACGCTCTCCCGCACACGCGGGTCGTCATTCACGACGCGCGAAACTGTGGATCGTGAGACCCCTGCCAGCTTCGCGATGTCGTTGAGCGTCATCGACCTGTCGTCGCGCATCGTGCGATCCCAGCCGGCACGCCGAATGCACGGCGGCCGTGTAGACAAAACCAGTCGTCCTGCTTATCGGTTTGAGTGGGAGCGCTCCCACGGGTGTGCCTGAATACTATATCCACGTCAACGAAATGTAAAGGGGTTGGTGGGAGCGTTCCCACCAACGTCCCAAACGCGACGGTGGTATGGTGGAGTTATCGGAAATGGAGGGACGAATGAGAGAGATCGTTTCGTCGGATCTTGCGTGGCGCGCCGTGGCCGCGATCGCAAGCGTCGCCGGGATCGCGTTGCTCCCGGTTTTCCGGAGGCAAATGGAGGATGACCGGCTCGGCATCTGGATCGCCTTCGCCTTGCCATTCGCACTCGGCCTGGTGGCAATGACGGCCCGGATGGAGACTCGCACCCGCATCCTCGCGTTGTGGCTGGCGTCACTGCTGGCCGGCTTTGTCGTGATGATCTCTCTTTGGACCGGGTTTGGACTGGTCGCGATCGCGATCATCGTCGCGTACCTGGTCTCGGCCTGGGGCCTGAACGAGGCGAGCGCTAGCCCCGACACCTATGAGCGTCGGAGCTAGCGGGGACGGCCCGTCACCTGCTCCATCGATGCGGCCGGTGATCCTGGCCAGCCTCTGGGGCTATCTGGTCCTCTTTGTCGCGTGGAACCTTGCGAGGGATCCGATCCTGTCGAACTACCTCCAGCTCGGAGTACCGTTCACGATCCCGCTGCTTGGCGCCACCAGCGCATCGACGCTCGTCCGGCTGGTTTCGCTCTGGGCGGCGGCGGGCGGCACCGCGATGGTGACCTTCCTGTTGTTGTTCAGCGGACTCTGGCTCCTCGTGCTGCCGATCCTCATCGTGTACCTATGGTCGGCGTGGCGATTGAACCGGTGGCGCCGGGCAACCAGCATGGGATGAAACGGAAAAACCCGGCCACGAGGGCCGGGTCTTCCCTTCGAGTTGCTATTTTGAAGCCGAACTAGTTCGCGTTGAGATACTTCATCGCGGCGGCGGCCATTGTCGCCATGCCGTTGACGAAACCTTCTTCCTCGACATCGAACTTCGGGTGATGGTGGCCCCAGACGATGCCGCGCTCCTCGTTGCGCGTACCGCAGCGGAAGAAGCAGCTCGGCACCTCGAGCGAGAAGTATGAGAAGTCTTCACCGCCCATGCCCAGCTCGCTCTCGATGACCTGATCCTCGCCGCAGGTCTCCACCGCCGCCTCGCGGACAATGTCGGCCATCGTCTCGTCGTTCTGGACGCTCGGGTATCCGAGGATGTAATCGATCTTCACCTCGGCGCCGAGCGCCTTCGCCACGCCCTCGACCACTTCCGGCAGGCGCTTCGCGATGCGCTCGCGCGTCTCCTGCGAGATGGTGCGAACGGTTCCGCGCAGCTCCGCCGTGTCCGGGATGACGTTGAACGCCTCTCCCGCGAGGATGGCCGTCGTGGAGATTACGGCGGAATCCATCGGATCGGTCTCGCGCGAGACCAGCGTCTGCAACGCAAGGACGATCTGCGATGCGATCACGACCGGATCAACCGCGCTCTGCGGCCGCGCGGCGTGACCGCCCTTGCCCTGCACCGTGATCCGGAAGCGGTCCGATCCGGCGGAGCCAGGTCCCTTGCGGACACCGATCTGCCCGGCAGGCATATCCGAGGCGACGTGGAGGCCGAGGCTGGCGTCGACTTTCGGGTCCTCGAGCGCGCCATCGCGGATCATCGCGATCGCGCCTCCAGGCGGGACCTCCTCGGCCGGCTGGAAGAGGACCTTGACCGCGCCCTTGAACTCGTCGCGGCGGTCCATGAGGATGCGGGCAACGCCGAGCAGCATGGCCGTGTGGGCATCATGGCCGCAGGCGTGCATCTTGCCGTCGACCTTGCTCTTGTATTCCGCCTCGACCTCCTCGAGGATCGGCAGCGCATCCATATCGGCGCGGAGCATGATGACCTTACCGTCACCCTTCGTGCCCCGGATGACACCGGTCACGCCGGTCTTGCCGACGCCGGTCTTGATGTCCTCGACGCCCAGCTGCTTCAGGCGCTCGGCAACGAACTTCGACGTCTCGTACTCCTCGAACGCCAACTCCGGGTTCTCGTGGAAATGCCGCCGGTCGGCGACGACGCCTGGCAGGATCTCGTCGATTGCGTCACGCAGTGTTGTTGCTGTTGCCATGATTCTCATCCCTCACGTCGAGTACAGTCGGCCCTTGTTGCCGGCTCGTGCGCCGAGTGAGCCGGCAACAAGGGCCGGCTGTACGCCAGGTAGCTATCGATTCAGGTACTTCAGCACCGTGTTGGTCATCACCGACACGCCGTGGCCGAGCGATTCCTCATCCACGTCGAATTTGGGATGATGGTGGCCCCAGACGATGCCGCGCTCCTCGTTCCGGCAACCGACATTGAAGAAGCAGCCGGGCTTCTCGAGCAGGAAGTACGAAAAGTCTTCGGCGCCCATTGCCGGCGGCCGGTCCTTTACATTCTCCGCGCCCATCACCTCGGCAGCGGCCTCGCGCACGAGGTCGGCCATCTCCGCGTCGTTCACCGTCGCCGGATAGCCCCGGTCGTAGGTGACCGTTGCCTCGCCGCCCATCATCTTCGCCGTGCTGGTGGCGATCTCGGTGAGGCGCTCCTCGGCAAGATCACGCATCTCGGGCGTGAAGGTGCGGACGGTGCCCTCCATGTACGCGGTGTCCGGGATGATGTTCCCGGCGTCCCCCGCCTTGAAGATGCAGTTGCTGATGACCAGCGAGTCCATCGGGTCGGCGTTGCGCGACACGATCGTCTGCAGCGCGACACCGATATGCATCCCGATCAGGACCGGGTCGATCGCCATCTGCGGCCGCGCGGCATGCCCTCCTCGCCCCTGGATGCGGATCTTGTAGGAGTCGGCAGCCGCCATGATCGGGCCAGTCCCGACACGGATCTCACCGGTCGGGTTGCCGGCGGCCATATGGAGACCGAAGACGGCGTCGATGGGCGGATCGTTCAGCACACCCGCTTCGATCATCGGCTTGGCGCCGCCGCTGTTGGCTTCTTCAGACGGCTGGAACAGGACCTTAACCGCACCGGAGAACTGGTCCCGCCGCTCCATCAGCACGCGGGCAACGCCCAGCAGGATCGCCGTGTGCGCGTCGTGACCACACGAGTGCATGACACCGTCGGTCTTCGACTTGTATTCGACGTCGTTCTCCTCCTGCATCGGGAGGGCATCCATATCGGCGCGCAGGAGCACATTCCGGCCCGGGCCCTTCCCGGTGCCCCGGATCACGCCGGTGACGCCGGTCACGGCGATCCCGGTCTGGATGTCCTCGACGCCGAGCGTCTCCAGCCGCTGGCGGACGAACTCGGCCGTCTTGAACTCCTGGAAGCCCAGCTCAGGGTTCTCATGGAGCCAGCGCCGGTCAGCGATGATGCCTGGCAGGATCTCGTCGACTTCCGGGCGGATTGTTGTCGTGTCTACCACAGTGATTCCTCGATTCCTTTATTCGGGGCGCGAGAGATAGTTCATGACGGTCTGGTACATCGTCGCCACTCCGTGCCCGAGCGCCTCCTCGTCGACGTCGAATCGCGGGTGGTGGTGCGGCCAGGTGATCCCCCGCTCCTCGTTCCGGTGGCCAACGTTGAAGAAGGCTCCCGGCTTCTCGATCAGGAAGTAGGAGAAGTCCTCGGCGCCCATCATGGGCTCGCCGATGTTGACGTTCTCCTCGCCGACAACCTGGGCGGCGGCCTCCCGCACCAGCGCGGCCATCTCCGGGTCGTTGATGGTCGCCGGGTAGCCTCGCTTGTACGTGATGGTCACTTCACCACCCATGGCGACCGCGATGCCGTTGGCGATCTCCTTGATCCGCTCCTCGGCGAGGTCGCGCATCTCCGGCGTGAAGGTGCGAACGGTGCCGCCGAGCTCTGCCGTATCGGGGATCACGTTATCGGCGTGACCCGCGTGGAAGTTGCAGACGCTGACGACGAGCTGGTCCATCGGGTCGGCATTGCGCGAGACGACCGTCTGCAATGCCGCCGCGATCTGGACGCCGATGGCCACGGGATCGACGGTCTGGTGCGGGCTGGCACCATGGCCACCCCTGCCCTGGACGCGGATCTTGAAGGAGTCGGCCGCGGCTCCCACCGCTCCCGGCGCCACCTCGATCTGGCCGACTGGGATCTCCGCCGCCATGTGGAGCCCGAAGACGGCATCGATCGGCGGGTCGTTCAACACGCCCGCCTCGATCATCGGCTTGGCACCACCGGTCCCCTGCTCCTCCGACGGCTGGAAGAGGACCTTCACCGTTCCCGAAAACTGGTCCCGTCGCTCCACGAGCAAACGCGCCACCGCCAACTGGATCGCCGTGTGGGCGTCATGGCCGCAGGCATGCATGACGCCATCGGTTTGGGACCTGTACTCGACATCGTTCTCTTCGTGGATCGGCAGCGCGTCCATATCCGCGCGAATCAGCACATTGCGTCCCGGACCCGGCTTCGTGCCGCGGATGACGCCGGTGACGCCGGTGACCGCGATGCCCGTCTGGATGTCCTCGACGCCCAGCGTTTCGAGGCGCTGGCGGACAAACTCCGCCGTCTTGAACTCCTGGAAGCCCAGCTCCGGGTTCTCGTGCAGCCATCTGCGATCGGCGATGACGCCGGGAAGGATCTCGTCCACAGCGGGACGAATGGCCTGTGTATCAACCATTGGTGGTGCCTGTCTCAGTGGATCCGAGGTAATCGAGTACCGTCTGGACCATCGTTGCGACGCCGAACTGGAAGGCGTCTTCATCGATATCGAATCGCGGATGGTGATGAGGCCAGACGATGCCCTTCTCCTCGTTCCCGCAACCGGTCATGAAATAGGTGCCCGGCCGCTCCTCGAGGAAGTACGAGAAGTCCTCGGCCGGCATCATCGGGGTCATCTTGTGGACATTCTCTTCACCGACGACCTTCACCGCTGCGTCCCAGACGAGATCGGCCATCGCGTCGTCGTTGACCGTCGGCGGGTAGCCCCGCGTGTAACGGACCTCGGCCGAACCGCCCATTGACGCGGCGATGCCGGTGGCGATTTCTTTCATCCGGCGTTCGGCGAGATCCCGGTTCTCCGGCGTGAACGTGCGAACGGTGCCGCCAAGCTCGGCGGTATCCGGAATGACGTTGTCGGCCTTGCCGGCGTGGATGTTGCAAACGCTGACGACGACCTGCTCCATCGGATCGACGTTCCGGGAGACGATCGTCTGGAGCGCCGTCCCGATCTGCATCGCGATCTGGATCGGGTCGACGGTGCCGTGAGGCATCGCGCCGTGACCGCCCTTGCCCTGGATCCGGATCTTGAACATGTCCGCCGACGCCTGGACCGGGCCGCCGGTAATCCAGATCGTTCCGACCGGCATGTGGGACAGCAGGTGCTGACCGAAGACCGCGTCAACGTGCGGATCCTCCAGCACGCCCGCCTCGATCATCGGCTTCGCGCCACCGCCGTACGCCTCTTCCGAGGGCTGGAAGAGCAGCTTGACGTTGCCCGAGAACTGGTCCCGCCGCTCCATCAGCAGCCGCGCGACGCCCAGGAGCATCGCCGTGTGCCCGTCATGCCCACAGGCGTGCATGACGCCCTCGGTTTGCGACTTGTAGTCGACGTCGTTCTCTTCGTCAATCGGCAACCCATCCATGTCAGCGCGGAGCAGGACCGTCTTGCCCGAACCCTCCGCTGTGCCGCGAATGAGCCCGGTGACGCCGGTCTTCGCGATGCCGGTGCGGATGTCTTCGACGCCAAGCGATTCCAGCCGCTGGCGGACGAACTCGGCCGTCTTCGTTTCCTCGAAACCCAACTCCGGGTTCTCGTGCAACCACCGCCGGTCAGCGATGATGCCGGGCAGGATCTCGTCGACCTCCGCCCGGATCTGTCTCGAAACCGCCATCAGAGACCCTCCTTGAGGTAGTGCAGGACGCTGGACGTCATGACGCGCATGCCGGTCCCGAGCGCTTCCTCGTCAATTTCGAAACGCGGGTGATGATGCCCGTAGGTGATGCCGCGCGCTTCATTCCGGTGCCCAACGTTGAAGTAGGCGCCTGGTCGATGCCGCAGGAAGTGCGAAAAATCCTCGCCGCCCATCTTCGGGTCGGCCGGGAGGACGTTCTCTTCCCCGATCTCGGCGACGGCGGCGCTTCGGACGAGCTCCGCCATGGCATCGTCGTTCACCGTCGGTGGGTACCCGCGCATGATCTCCACCTCGGCACTCCCGCCCATCGACGACGCGATGCCGCTCGCCAGCTCGCCGATCCGCCGGTTCGTGCGGTCGAGGAGGTCCATGTCGAACGCGCGAACGGTGCCGCCGAACGTCACCGTATCCGGGATGACGTTGAAGGCGTCGCCGCCGTTGAACATGCCGACGGTGACGACTACGGTCGCCATCGGGTCGGTCTCGCGGGACACGAGCGTCTGTAATGCGGTCACGATCTGCGCACCGATCGCGATCGGGTCGACCACCAGATGCGGTGAGGCGGCATGCCCGCCCTTCCCTTTGACCGTGATTCGGAACAGGTCACCACCCGCCATGACCGGTCCGCCGCCGACGCGGACGGTACCGGTCGGGTCCGACGACGACATGTGCAACCCGACGGCCGCGTCGACCGCCGGGTCATCCAGGACGCCTTCCTCGATCATCCGGATCGCCCCGCCCGGAGGGGTCTCTTCGGCGGGCTGGAAGCACAGCTTCACGGTACCCGCGAACTCGCTCCGCCGCTCCATGAGCAAACGCGCCACTGCCAACTGGATCGCCGTGTGGGCGTCATGGCCGCAGGCATGCATCACGCCGTCGGTTCGTGACCTGTACTCGACATCGTTCTCTTCGTGGATCGGCAGCGCGTCCATGTCCGCGCGAACGAGGATCGTCCGCGCTTCGCCAGGTCCGGTACCACGGATCAGGCCCGTGACACCGGTAACCGCGACGCCGGTCCGGATATCCTCGACACCCAGCGATTCGAGACGCTGGCGGACGAACTCGGCCGTCTTGAATTCCTGGAAGCCCAGCTCAGGGTTCTCGTGGAGGTGGCGACGATCGGCGATGACGCCGGGCAGGATCTCGTCTATGTCATGTTGCAGGGTTTGGGTGATCATCCGGACCTAATCCCGCGTCAGGTAGGTCAGGACGCTCTCCGCCATCGTCGCCAGTCCGACGCCGAGGGATTCCTCGTCGACGTCGAAGCGCGGGTGGTGGTGTCCCCAGGTGATGCCCCGTTCCTCGTTGCGATGGCCGACGAAGAAGTACGAGCCCGGCTTCTGCTCCAGGAAGTAGGAGAAGTCCTCGGCGCCCATCCTCGGCGTGCCCTCGATCACGTTCTCCGGACCGACGACCTTCGCCGCAGCTTCGCGCGCCAGCTCGGTCATCGCCTCGTCGTTGACCGTCGCCGGGTACCCGCGCGTGTAGATCACTTCGGCAGAGCCACCGAGCGACGCGGCAATGCCGCTCGCGATTTCGCCGATGCGCTGCTCCATCTTGTCGCGCGTTTCCTTCAGGAAGGTACGCACGGTGCCCTTCAGGACCGCCGTGTCGGGGATGACGTTGAAGGCATCGCCCGCCTGGAAGACGCAGGTGCTGACTACCGCGTTGTCCATCGGGTCCGTCTCGCGCGAGACCAGCGTCTGCAGCGCCACGACGATCTGCGCCCCGATGACAACCGGGTCGATGTTCTCGCTCGGGT
>Ga0182741_1001003_pt1 | contig 39551 bp, 42 predicted proteins | sample eDN5th37CBELigOP_FD_128874 | JGI IMG/M metagenome (GOLD analysis project Ga0182741, IMG submission 128874) | Enriched Organic Plus compost microbial communities from Emeryville, California, USA - eDNA 5th pass 37_C BE-Lig OP (version 2) (version 2) ... | reverse complement strand
CGTGGGGCGCCTTCTTCTTCAATTGCCTCTGGTTCTTCTATCACCGGCTCTGGATCGCCGGGCTTCTCGTCCTCGTGGTCACGCTGGGCCTCGATCTGGGCCTCAGGGCCCTCGACGTGCATCCTGCGGCGGCCTTTGCGGCCGAGCTTCTGCTGGCGATCCTGATCGGCCTGGAGGCCAACAGCCTGCGGCGCTGGACCTATGAGCGCCACGGGCGCCCGGCGGTCGACGCCGTGGTGGCCGCGCACCGGGACGAGGCGGAAGCCAGGAGCTTCGCCCGCTGGCTGCAGCAGGCACCAGTTCCCCGCCAGCCCGCCCCCTCGTCCTCCTTCTCGCCCTCGCCCGTCTTCCGCCCCGGTCCGGGTGCGGAGCCGGTGATCGGCCTCTTTCCCGATGCGGAGCGTCCCCGGTGAGCGTGGTTATCGTCGATTATGGGTCCGGCAACCTGCATTCCGCCGCCAAGGCCTTCGAACGGGCCGCGCGGGAGGCGGGGCTGTCCGACACCATCGAAGTCTCGTCCGATCCGAAGGCGGTCGCTCGGGCCGAGCGCATCGTGCTGCCCGGCGTCGGCGCCTTCGCGGATTGCCGGCGCGGCCTCGATGCGGTGCCCGGCATGGTCGAGGCGCTCCAGCGCCGGGTTCGTGAAGAAGGCCGGCCGTTCCTTGGCATCTGCGTCGGAATGCAGCTCATGGCGAGCAGGGGCCTCGAATACGTGACCACCCCGGGCCTCGACTGGATTCCAGGGGACGTGAAGGCCATCGTGCCGAACGATCCGTCCCTGAAGATCCCGCATATGGGCTGGAACACCCTGGACCAGCGAAGGCCCCATCCGGTCCTGGACGGGATCCCCACCGGCCCGGACGGGCTCCATGCCTATTTCGTGCATTCCTACGCGCTCTCGCCCGCCGTGCCGGACGACGTGGTCGCCACCGTCGATTACGGCGGGCCGGTGACCGCCATCGTCGCCCGGGACAACCTGGTCGGCACACAGTTTCATCCCGAGAAGAGCCAGGCCCTGGGCCTGAAGCTCATCGCCAATTTTTTAAGGTGGCGCCCGTGATTCTCTTTCCCGCCATCGACCTAAAGGAAGGCCGCTGCGTCCGCCTGATCCAGGGCGACATGGACCGCGCGACGGTCTTCAACGACGATCCGGCCGCGCAAGGAGCCGCCTTCGAGGCCCAGGGCTTCGAGTGGCTGCACGTGGTCGATCTCGACGGCGCCTTCGCGGGCAAGCCCATGAACGCCGCGGCCGTTGAGGCCATTCTGCAGCGCGTGAAAATCCCCGTGCAGCTCGGGGGCGGCATCCGCGACATGAGGACCGTCGACGGCTGGCTCGCCAAGGGCGTCGCCCGGGTCATCATCGGCACCGCGGCGGTGCGCGACCCGGCCTTCGTGCGCGAGGCGGCGCGGCTCTATCCGGGCAAGGTGGCGGTCGGCATCGACGCCAAGGACGGCCTCGTGGCCGTGGAGGGCTGGGCCCAGACCTCGACCCTGACGGCCGAAGAGCTCGGCCGCCGCTTCGAGGATGCGGGCGTGGCGGCGATCATCTACACGGACATCGCCCGCGACGGAATTCTCAAAGGTCTCAACATTCCCATGACCCTGGCGCTGGCCCGGGCCGTGACGATCCCGGTCATCGCCTCCGGGGGCCTCGGCTCCATGGCCGATATCGAGCGCCTGACGCAACCCGACTGCGCCATCCTCGGCGGCGCGATTACCGGCCGCGCCCTCTATGACGGGCGCATCGACCCGGACCAGGCTCTGGCGCTGCTGCGCACGGCGCGCTCATCCTCCCCTGGAGGGGGAGGGTCGACGCTGCGCAGCAGCGGCGGGGTGGGGTGATGGCGCCGGCATCCCTCACAGATTCTGCCCTGAACCCGCTTGCGCGGGTGTCACCCCTCCCCGGACCTCACGGTCCGACCCTCCCCCTCAAGGGGAGGGTGAAGAAGAGAATGCCATGCTGAAGGTTCGCCTCATTCCGTGCCTCGACGTCAAGGACGGCCGCGTCGTCAAGGGCGTCCAGTTCGTGGACCTCATCGATGCGGGCGATCCGGTGGAGGCCGCCAAGGCCTATGACGCGGCCGGCGCCGACGAATTGTGCTTCCTCGACATCACGGCGAGCCACGAGGCGCGCGGCATCCTGCTCGACGCGGTGAGGCGCACGGCGGAGGCCTGCTTCATGCCGCTCACCGTGGGCGGCGGCGTGCGCAGTGTCGAGGATATCCGCAAGCTCCTGCTTGCGGGCGCCGACAAGGTCTCGATCAACACGGCCGCGGTGACGAACCCGGATTTCGTGCGTGAGGCCGCCGAAAAGTTCGGCAATCAATGCATCGTGGTCGCGATCGACGCCAAGAAGGTGTCGGCCGAGGGCGAGGCTCCGCGCTGGGAGATTTTCACCCATGGCGGGCGCAATGCCACCGGCCTCGACGCCATCGCGTTCGCCAAATCCATGGCGGAGCGCGGCGCGGGCGAGCTTCTCGTCACCTCCATGGACCGGGACGGCACCAAAGGCGGCTATGACCTCGCGCTGGTCCGCGCCATTTCGGACGCGGTCCCGATCCCGGTTATCGCCTCGGGCGGTGTCGGCAACCTCGACCACCTGGTCGCCGGCGTGAAGGAAGGCGGCGCGAGCGCCGTGCTGGCCGCCTCGATCTTCCATTTCGGCACCCACACCATCGGCGAGGCGAAAGCCCACATGGCGAAAGCCGGGCTGAAGATGCGGATCGACAAGGCAGCGTAGAGCGCGGGGCACCCTCATGACCACCTTCACCCTCGACGACCTCGCCCGCATCGTGGCCACACGCGCGGCGGCGGCACCGAGCGAATCCTACACGGCGAAACTGCTGGCGGACGGGCCTGCCAAGGCGGCCAAGAAACTCGGCGAAGAGGCCGTGGAAGCGGCGCTTGCGGCCGTGCTGGAAGATCGCGCGAACCTGACTGCCGAAGCGGCCGATGTGCTGTATCATCTTTTGGTCGTGTTGCAGGGTGCGCGCATTCCGCTAAGTGACGTCATGGCCGAACTGGAGCGCCGCACGGCGCAATCGGGGCTGGCCGAGAAGGCTGCGCGCAAGCCCTGAAGCCCGAAGGGGGAACCTGCATGGACCAGCGCAACGCGGTGTCGTTGGAAAACGACAACCTCTCCCCCTACCGTATCTTCGGCCGGGACGAATGGGCGAAGCTGCGCGCCGATGCGCCTATGACCCTCACGGCCGATGAGGTGGTGCAGCTGCAATCCCTCAACGATCCGATCTCCCTGGACGAGGTCGCGGCCATCTATCTGCCTCTGTCGCGCCTGCTCTCCCTCTACGTTGCGGCCACGCAGGGGCTGTTCAAGGCGACCCAGCGCTTCCTGCTGGCCGAGAAAGAGGAAAAGGTCCCCTATATTATCGGGGTTGCGGGCTCCGTCGCGGTGGGCAAGTCCACTACGGCGCGCGTTCTCAAGGCCCTGCTCGCCCGCTGGCCCAACACCCCGAAGGTCGACCTCGTCACCACGGACGGGTTTCTCCTGCCCAATGCGGAGCTCACCCGCTTAGGGCTCATGGAACGCAAGGGTTTTCCCGAGAGCTACGACACAGGCGCGCTGCTCCACTTCCTCGCCGACATCAAGGCCGGGAAGCGGAACGTGCGGGCGCCGCTCTATTCCCACCTCGTCTACGACGTGGTGCCTGGGGAGGAGACCGTCGTCGACCGGCCGGACATCCTCATCGTCGAGGGGCTCAACGTACTCCAGCCGGCGCGCATGCCCAAGGACGGCACCGCCATCCCGTTCGTGTCCGACTTCTTCGACTTCTCGGTCTATATCGACGCCGAGGAGGAGGATCTGCATCGCTGGTATGTGAACCGCTTCCTGCGCCTGCGGCACACGGCGTTCCGGGATCCCCTCTCCTATTTCCGCCGCTATGCCGAATTGCAGGAAGGCGAGGCCATCGCCACTGCCGACGGGCTCTGGAACCGCATCAACCTCGTGAACCTGCGCGAAAACATCGTGCCGACCCGCCAGCGCGCCAGCCTGATCCTCAAGAAGGGCGCCAGCCACCGCATCGAGACCGTCGCCCTGAGACGCCTGTAGGGGCCTGTCGCGGATTGGCTTTTTACACTATAGCGCAACCTTTCAGCTGCCTCTCTCCCTCTCCTTCTAAGAGAGGTGACGGGTGGCGCTACTTCCGTCATTCCGGGACAGCGCGATGCGCTGGGCCCGGAACCCATAGCCGCTGACGGTGCAGGCTAACGAACAGCGACGGCCGGAACACTTTGTTCGGAAAGGTTGGTGGTTATGGGTTCCGGGCTCGCCTGCGGCGCCCCGGAATGACACGGGAGGCCCCCTGCTTTCCCCTCACCCAGCTTAATGCTCCGACCTTTTCGGGCATTCCGACGTTATCGTCGCGCAGGGCGGAGGAGACATGGTCACGCAGCCGGTCGAGAAAGGGATCGAGCGCAGCGCCGAACAGGCAAAAGTTGCGGCAAAGAGCACCGCGCAGGCGGCCGAGCGCACTGCGGTTGCTGCCGAGATCACCAAGGACAGTGCCGACCGGCGCACGGAGCTGGCTGCCGACCGGACGGTGTTCGCGGCCGAGCGGACTTATGCGGCCTGGGTGCGGACCGGGCTGGCTGCGCTGGCCTCAGGGATCGGCGCTCAGAAGCTCCTCGAGGGCGTGGTGTCGAACTGGATGGTGTCCGGAACCGGGTCCGTCCTCGTGCTCTTCAGCGCCTTCTGCTTCGCGGCTGCCGTCTGGCGACAGGTCTTCGTGGGAGCGCCGCCGCCGAGGCCCGACGTGCACCGGATCCCTCCCGTCCTTCTCGTGGTCCTGAACGGTTTCCTGGTGCTGGTGGCGCTTGCGGCCCTCGTCAGCCTCTGGTTCGGACCACCCTGAAGGCAGTGACGCGGCCTGAAACCGACGCCTCTCTCTTCCGTAAGGGCGGGCATCGGCCCTCCCCTACGGGCTTTCGGTCACAGGTTTCGGAGCGTCTTCCGAGACCTTTCCTCGGGCTCTCAGGTGCTCCTACCCGGCCGGGTTGAGGCGCCGGCAGAGGCCGTCGAGCTGCTCCAAGGTCTTGTAACGAATACGCAATTCGCCGCCCTGACCCTTGTGGTCGATGGAGACCGTCAACCCCAGCACGTCCTGGAGCGCCTTTTCGAGGGCGCGGGTATCCGGGTCCTTTTCGGCCTTGACCTTCATGGACTTGGTTTCGAGCTTCGGCGGCGCGCCGGATTGGTCAGCCTGGGCGATTTCCTCGACCTGGCGGACGCTGAGGCCCTGGTCGAGGATGCGTTTCGCAACGGCGCCCGGATCCTTGACGGACAGCAGGGCGCGGCCATGGCCGGCTGTGATCTGGCGGTTGACGAGGAGCGTCTTGACCGGGTCCGGCAGGTCGCTCAGGCGCATCATATTGGCGATATGGCTGCGGCTCTTGCCGATCACCTTCGAGAGCTTCTCCTGCGTATAGGAGAATTCCGCCATGAGGCGCGAATAACCCTGCGCCTCTTCGATGGGGTTGAGGTCGGCGCGCTGGACGTTCTCGAGGATCGCGTATTCGAGGGAGGTCTTGTCGTCGATATCGACGATCACGACCGGGACCTCGTGCAGGCCGGCCGCCTGGGCCGCGCGCCAGCGCCGCTCGCCGGCGACGATCTCGAAGGCATCCGACGTCTTCGGCACGGGCCGTGCGACGATGGGCTGGATAATGCCCCGGTCCTTGATCGACTGGGTGAGCTCCTGCAGGTCCTCGTTGGCGAAGTGCTTGCGCGGGTTGCGGGGGTTGGGTCTCAAGAACGCAACCGGCACCTTGCGCTGGCCGCGGCCACGCTCGACGGAGCCGATCTCGTCGCCCACCTCGCCGATCAGGGCCGCCAGCCCCCTGCCCAGGCGCGGCTTTGCTTCTTCTGCCATGGATCCCTCGCTTCTCGGATTCGTCAGGCGGCGCGCAGAGCGCGCTCCCGCTGGATGATTTCGGATGCCAGGCGCAGGTAGGCCTGCGACCCGGCGCATTTGAGGTCGTAGAGCAGCACGGGCTTGCCGTGGGACGGCGCCTCCGACACCCGCACGTTGCGCGGGATCATGGTCTCGTAGACCTTGCTGCCCATGAACTGGCGCACATCGGCGACCACCTGCCCCGACAGGTTGTTGCGCGGATCGAACATGGTGAGGACGACCCCGTGGATGGTCAGCTGCGGGTTGAGGGCGGACCGGACCTGCTCGACCGTCTTCAGAAGCTGGCTGAGGCCTTCCAGAGCGAAAAATTCGCATTGGAGGGGCACCAGAACGGCGTCAGCTGCGGTTAAGGCGTTGATGGTCAGGAGATTCAGCGAAGGCGGGCAATCGATCAGAATATAGGTAAAAGGATCGCTTACCTCGGAGGCCGTCAGACGCTCGATCGCGTTCCTGAGCCGATGCGCGCGGTCGCGTTCGCTGGCGATCTCCAATTCGACTCCCAAAAGGTCGAGGGTGGAGGGCGCCACGAACAGGCGCGGCACCACGGTCTCGGTGATTGCGGTCTCCAGGCTCTCTTCGCCGGCAAGCACGTGGTAGGTCGAGACGCTTCGACTCTTGCGGTCGATACCCAGTCCCGTGGAGGCGTTGCCCTGCGGGTCAAGATCGATGATCAGCACCTTCTCGCCGATGGCCGCCAGGGCCGTGCCGAGATTGATGGCGGTCGTGGTCTTGCCCACCCCGCCTTTCTGATTGGCGAGGACCAGAACGCGCGGCTTGGCCGGTCGCGTTCCTGGTTCGGATCCGCTGCGGTCGCTTGTCATGACAGGCTCTCAATGGAGGAAATGCGAAAAATCCTGGCCTCGGAATCGGTTCGGCTGGGCAGGACCTCTGCGGCGAACTTCCACGATTCCCGAGCCTCGGTCAATTCGGCATCCACCTCCCGCCCTTTGGGAAAGAGGCCGATTGTCCCCGCTTTCAACAATGGCGCGGTCCAGTCGAGAAGGGTCGCGAGGGAAGCCAGGGCCCGGGCCGAGACGACATCAGCTCTACCGACGAAATCCGGGACGACGCTTTCCAGCCGCGCCGCATGGATGACGGCCTTGGCGCCGGTCAGCCGGGCCACATGCCGGAGGAAGGCACATTTGCGCGAGTTGCTCTCCACAAGGTGCACTTCGAGCCCCCTCTCCTGCCCGGCAATGGCCAGGACCAGGCCCGGAAATCCGGCGCCCGAACCGAGATCGAGCCACAGCTTGGCCGTGTCAGGTGCGTAAGCGAGGAGCTGGAGCGAATCAATGATGTGCCGCTCCCAGATCAGGTCGAGGGTGCCGGGCCCGACAAGATTCTTGATTGCCTGCCAGCGACGCAGCTCGCTTTCGAGGAGGGACAGTTTTTCGAATGTTTCACGTGAAACATCGAAGGGCGCGAGAAGCTCGGGCATATTCTGAAGCTCGGCCATCACTGCACACCCGAATCGGTATCGCGCAGGGAGACGTCCGCGCGCTTCCGGGCATGGGCTGCGAGCAGGGTAAGGGCCGCGGGCGTAATGCCCTCGATCCGGGCCGCCTGTCCGAGCGTCCGAGGACGGACGCGGGACAGCTTGGCCTTGACCTCATTGGACAGACCGGACAGGGCCTGGAAGTTCAGTCCCTCGTCGAGCACGATGGCTTCGTCCCGACGATAGGCCGCGATGTCGGCTTTCTGACGGTCGAGATAGACCGCATAGGTGGCATCGGTTTCAAGCCGCTCCCGCACGGGACTCGGGATGGATGCCAGCTCAGGCCAGACGGAGACCAGCTCCGGCCAGCCGATCAGCGGATAGGACAGGAGCTGATAGGCGCTGCGCCGGATGCCGTCCTGATTCAGCTCCAGGCCCCGACGCGCCGCCTCGACCGGCGTGATGGTCAAGGAGCGCAGCGTCGTCTCGGCCTGCTCCAGCTGCTTCCGGTTCTCTTCGTAATGGGCCGCACGGACATTGCCGACACAGCCAAGGGCAAGGCCCTTTCCGGTCAGCCGCTCATCCGCATTGTCGATGCGCAGGCTCAGGCGATACTCGGACCGGGACGTGAACATGCGATAGGGCTCGCTCACCCCACGGGTCACAAGGTCGTCGACGAGCACGCCGATATAGGATTCGGCCCGATCGAAAACGGCATTCTCCTGCCCGGCCGCGCGGCGGGCCGCATTGATCCCGGCCACGAGGCCCTGGGCGGCGGCCTCCTCGTAACCCGTCGTGCCGTTGATCTGGCCCGCCAGGAACAGCCCCTGCGCCATTTTGGTCTCAAGGCCGGCAGTGAGGCTGCGCGGGTCGATATAGTCGTATTCAATGGCATAGCCGGGCTGGAGCATCTTCACCCGTTCCAGGCCGGGGATCAGCGGCAGCAGCTGGAGCTGCACATCCTCCGGCAGGGAGGTCGAGATTCCGTTCGGATAGACCGTGATGTCGTCGAGCCCCTCCGGCTCTAGGAAAATCTGGTGCCCGTCCCGGTCGCCGAAGCGCACGACCTTGTCCTCGATGGAGGGGCAGTAGCGCGGGCCGGTGCTCTGTATATCGCCGGAATACATGGGCGCCCGGTGGAGGTTGGCCCGGATCAGGTCATGTCCGGCCGCCGTCGTGCGCGTGATGCCGCATTCGATCTGGGGGGTCGTGATCCGCTCCGTGAGGCCCGAGAACGGCACCGGCTCATCGTCGGCCGCCTGCTTGTCCACGCCCGCCCAATCGATGGTGCGGCCGTCGAGACGCGGCGGCGTGCCGGTCTTCAGGCGGCCGAGCGCGAAACCGAGCCGGCGGAACGTGGCCGAAAGGCCGAGAGAGGGCCGCTCGCCCATACGCCCGGCTGGGATCTTGCGCTCGCCGATATGGATGAGGCCGGACAGGAAGGTGCCGGTGGTGAGAACCACAGCACCGGCAGGAAGTTCGCGCCCATCCGCCAGCACAACGCCGGCCATGCGTCCGTCGGCGATCCGGAGATCGTCCACCTCCCCTTCCACGAGAGTCAGGTTCGGGGTCGCCAGCAGCTCCGCCTGCATGGCCCGCGCATAGAGCTTCCGGTCAGCCTGGGTGCGTGGTCCTCTGACGGCGGGGCCCTTGCGGCGGTTCAGAAGGCGGAACTGGATTCCGGCCCGGTCGGCGATGCGTCCCATGACGCCATCGAGGGCATCGATCTCCCGCACCAGATGGCCCTTGCCGAGCCCGCCGATAGCGGGATTGCAGGACATGGCCCCGATGGTCGCGACCTTGTGGGTCACCAGAGCGGTGTGAGCGCCCATGCGCGCAGCCGCAGCCGCAGCCTCCGCTCCGGCATGGCCTCCGCCCACGACGATCACGTCGAAATTCCGAGTCATGTCCTTCTCCAGCTTTGGGCTCTAGGACGTCCGAACCGGAAGGTCAAAAGGGCAAATTGTTTCACGTGAAACATCGCCGTCCATCCACGACACTTCACAGCTTATCCACGTCCCCACCAACAGCTTTTCGGGCGATTCTCCAAGCCCTCACGGACAGATTCCCACCGGCCTGCCGATAAGGTGAACGACGTTACTTTCCAATGCAGAAACTGGAGAAGAGCCGATCTAAGACCTCCTCCACATCGACCCGTCCGGTGATTTCTCCAAAGGCGCGCGCCGCGAGACGCACCTCCTCGGCCGTCAATTCCACGGGCCCGTGTCGTTCCAGCAGATCCAGAGCCGTTCGGATCGACGCCTGCGCCCGCTCCAGGGCGCGACGGTGCCGCTCCCGGGTCAAAAGCGCATCCCCGGCACCAAGCGCGGCGTCAGCTTCTTGACCCAACCGGTCGAGCAGCTCAGCCATGCCCTCCCCGGTCGCGGCCGAGACGGTCAGGTCGCAATCGTGACGGATCCGATTCAAACCGGCCTGATCCAGATCTGACTTCGTCCCGACGCGCAGGAGCCGGCGTGCTTCTGGTGGAGTTTCGCCCGTTCCCTCCGGCGGAATGAGCCAAAGCACGAGATCGGCCTTCCCGGCGCGGGCGCGGGCGCGGGCCACCCCTTCCTGCTCGACCGCGTCGGGGCTCTCCCGCAGGCCCGCAGTATCGACGATCACGACCGGCAGGCCGTTGAGGTCGCAATGGACCTCGATCACATCCCGGGTCGTGCCCGCGATGGGCGACACGATGGCCACATCCCGCTTCGCCAGGGCATTAAGAAGCGTGGACTTGCCCGCATTGGGCGGACCGGCCAGAACCACGCTCAGACCCTCCCGCAGGCGTTCGCCGCCGGCATTCGCCAGAACGCGCGACAGGGATTCCCGTAAGGCCTCGAGACGCCGGACCACCTCGCGCTCCAGATCCTCCGGCACATCGCCCTCATCCGAGAAATCGAGGCTCGCCTCCAGAAGCGCAAGAGCCTGGAGGATCTCCTCCCGCCAGCGTTCCGCCGCCTCTCCGAGCCGGCCCTCGAGCTGGGACAAGGCCTGACGCCGCTGTGCCTCCGTCTCGGCCTCGATCAGGTCCGCCAGGCCCTCGACCCGGCTCAGGTCCATCCGCCCATTGAGAAAGGCGCGGCGGGTGAACTCGCCGGCCTCCGCCGGGCGACAATCCGGCAGGGAGCCCAGGGCCTTCAGCACCGCCGCGCGGGTCGCGAGGCCGCCATGGATATGCAGCTCGACCTGGTCCTCGCCCGTAAAGCTGTCCGGACCCGGCATCCAGGCGACGAGAGCCTGGTCGAGAGGTTCTCGGTCATCGGGCGCAATCAGGGTGCGCAGGACGAGGCGGCGCGGTGCCGGAACGCCGCCCGCAATCGTTTCGAGGATGAATCGACTGCCCGGGCCGCTGATGCGGATCACGCAGATCGCGGCTCGACCGTAGCCCGAGGCCGGTGCGAAGATGGTGTCGTCCGAGCGCATGATCATGAACCTTCAGGGAGCCGAGAGCTTTAAGGCTTGAGGACCTCCGGCCGGTTCAGCCCCGAAACGCCCGGCCGTGAACGAAACGTGAGACAGCGGAGACGGATTCCATGAACCGCCTGAAGGACGCCAGCTCTCCCTATCTCCTGCAGCACAGGGACAATCCTGTCCATTGGTGGGAGTGGGGATCGGAGGCCTTTGCGGAGGCCCGCCGCCTGCAGCGGCCGGTGCTGCTCTCGGTCGGCTACGCGGCCTGCCACTGGTGCCACGTGATGGCCCACGAGAGCTTCGAGGATCCCGCCGTGGCGGAGGTCATGAACGAGCTCTTCGTCAATATCAAGGTGGACCGGGAAGAGCGGCCCGATGTGGACCACATCTATATGAGCGCGCTCCACCTCCTCGGCGAGCAGGGCGGCTGGCCGCTCACCATGTTCCTCACGCCCGAGGGCGAGCCCTTCTGGGGCGGAACTTATTTTCCCAAGGAGCCGCGCTTCGGCCGCCCGGGCCTCATTCAGGTGCTGCGGGAGATCGCCCGCATCCACCAGGCGGAGCCGGAGCGGATCGCCAAGAACGCGACGGCCATCAAGCAGCATCTCGCTCAGGAAACCTGGCCCGGCCAGGGGGGCCTGTCCCCGGCCGATCTCGACGACCTCGGAGCGCGGCTCGTCGGAATCATGGACCCGGTGAATGGCGGCCTCCAGGGCGCGCCGAAATTCCCTAACCCGCCGGTCGTGGAATTCCTGCTGCGCTACGCTCATCGCAGCGGCAATCACCAGGCCCGGCACAGCGTGCTCCTGACCCTGGAGCGCATGGCCTATGGGGGCATCCACGATCATCTCGGCGGCGGCTTCGCCCGCTATGCGGTCGACGAGCGCTGGCTCGTGCCGCATTTCGAAAAGATGCTCTACGACAACGCCCAGCTCCTGGAGCTTTATGCGCTTGCCTTCGCGGAGACCCGCCGGCCCCTGTTCCGCACGGCCGCCGAGGGGATCGTCGCCTGGCTCGAACGGGAAATGGTCACGCAAGAGGGCGCCTATGCGTCGAGCCTCGATGCGGATTCGGAGGGCGAGGAGGGTAGGTTCTACGTCTGGAGCCTCGACGAGGTGCAGAACGTCCTGGGCGAGGACGCGGATCTTTTCGCCAAGGTCTACGACGTCACGGCCGAGGGTAACTGGGAAGGCACGAACATCCTCAACCGGCTCCTCTCGGAGGAGGCTCCCCCTGCCGTGGAGGAGCACCTCGCGCCGATGCGGGACAAGCTCCTCGAACGGCGGGCGACGCGGATCCGGCCCGGCCTCGACGACAAGGTGCTGGCCGACTGGAACGGCCTGATGATCGCCGCCCTGGTGCGAGCCTCTCCCCTCCTCGACCGTCCGGACTGGATCGATGTGGCGGCACGGGCCTATCGGTTCGTGCGGGAGACGATGACCCGTAACGGGAGCCTCGGCCATTCCTGGCGCGGCGGATCCCTTATCCATCCGGGCTTCGCGCTGGACCATGCGGCCATGATGCGGGCGGCGCTTGCCCTCTACGAGGCGACAGGCGAGGAGACCTACCTGAAGGATGCGCTCACCTGGCGGGACGTACTGGCGGCGGATTACACGATTCCCGAGACCGGCTGTCTCGCCATGACGGCCCGCGGCGCCGACGCCCTGGTGGTGCGGCCGCAGCCGAGCCACGACGATGCGGTGCCCAATGCAAACGGCGTCTATGCCGAAGCTCTCGTGCGGCTTGCCCAGATCACAGGGCGGACGGAGGACCGGGAACGGGCCGAGACCGCACTGACCCGGCTTTCCGCCGTGGCCAAGGCAGCGCCGCTCGGTCACACGTCGATCCTGAACGCGCTGGATCTCCACCTGCGCGGCCTCAGCATCCTGGTCACGGGCAAGGGTTCCGAGCCCCTGCGGGAGGCTGCGCTTCGCCTCCCTTATCTGGAACGGAGCCTTCATGTGCTGCGGCCGGGCGAGGCGCTCGATCCGGACCATCCGGCCCATGCCCTTGCGGCCGCGGGCGACGGTCCGCAGGCGCTCGTCTGCGCGGGCATGCGCTGCTCGCTGCCCGTCACCGAGCCGGAGGCGCTCGCCGCCCAGGCTAAGGAATGGGGTGTTCGGGCCTGACCCGAGCGGCCATGGCCTGACCATGTTTCCGGGGAGCGGCGATGTTTTTCTTCTTCTCGAACCGCACCGGCTGCCTGGGATCACTCCTGATCTCAGCCCTGCTGACTCTCCTCATCCTTTGGCTGACCGGCTTCCTGTCTTGAGCGTCCGGATGCAGACATGAAAAACCCCGCCCTCGTGGCCGAGAGCGGGGCTTGATCGTCAGTTCGACGCGGAACGTCAGGTGTTCATCGAATCGAAGAACTCGGAGTTCGACTTGGTCTGGCGCAGCTTGTCGAGCAGGAACTCGATGGCGTCGACCGTGCCCATCGGGTTGAGGATGCGGCGGAGCACGTACATCTTCTTGAGCGTATCGGCCGGAACCAGCAGCTCTTCCTTGCGGGTGCCCGAGCGGGTGATGTCGATGGCCGGGAAGGTGCGTTTGTCGGCGACCTTGCGGTCGAGGATGATTTCCGAGTTGCCGGTGCCCTTGAACTCTTCGAAGATCACCTCGTCCATGCGCGAGCCGGTATCGATGAGCGCGGTCGCGATGATGGTCAGCGAGCCCCCCTCCTCGATGTTGCGGGCTGCGCCGAAGAAGCGCTTCGGCCGCTGCAGGGCATTGGCGTCGACACCGCCGGTCAACACCTTGCCGGAGGACGGCACCACCGTGTTGTAGGCGCGGCCGAGGCGGGTGATCGAATCGAGCAGGATGACCACGTCGCGGCCGTGCTCCACGAGGCGCTTGGCCTTCTCGATCACCATCTCGGCCACCTGCACGTGGCGGGAGGCCGGCTCGTCGAAGGTGGAGGCCACGACCTCGCCCTTCACGGAGCGCTGCATGTCGGTCACTTCCTCGGGACGCTCGTCGATGAGCAACACGATGAGGTAGCATTCCGGGTGATTGGTGGTGATCGACTGCGCGACGTTTTGCATCAGCACGGTCTTACCCGTGCGCGGCGGCGCCACGATCAGGGCGCGCTGGCCTTTGCCGATGGGCGACACGATGTCGATGATGCGCGACGAATAATCCTTCTTCGTCGGGTCGTCGATCTCGAGCTTGAAGCGCTCGGCCGGGAAGAGCGGCGTCAGGTTGTCGAAATGCACCTTGTGCCGGATCTTCTCGGGATCCTCGAAATTGATGGTGTTGACCTTCAGCAGGGCGAAATAGCGCTCGCCCTCCTTGGGGCCGCGGATCGGGCCGTCCACCGTGTCGCCGGTGCGCAGGCCGAAGCGACGGATCTGCGAGGGCGAGACGTAGATGTCGTCCGGACCCGGCAGGTAGTTCGAATCCGCCGAGCGCAGGAAGCCGAAGCCGTCCTGCAGCACCTCGACGACGCCGGCGCCGATGATCTCCACCTCGCGGGCCGCGAGCTGCTTGAGGATCGCGAACATGAGCTCCTGCTTGCGCATGGTGCTGGCGTTCTCGACCTCGAGCTCCTCCGCGAAGGCGATGAGTTCGGTCGGGGTCTTGGATTTCAGGTCTTGAAGTTTGATTTCCCTCATTGGGGAACACTCTCGGGGTAGGAGTCGCGGCCAGGGCGCCTGGGCGCGCGGGGAGATGAAGGGGAACGTTCGACAGGGCCGCCCAGTTCACGAACCGTGACTTGAAGAGCCGTAGGAGCCCGGTGCGGCGCAGCCTGTCTTAAGGGGAAGAGAATTCTTCTCTAGCGCTTTTCGGGCCGGGCCTCAAGCCCCATCAAGTGGGATAACCTTTTGGGGTGGGTCAGCCAGAGGGAATGCACCATCCGTCATTCCGGGACGGCCTTCGGCCGGGCCCGGAACCCATAACCACCAGCGTGTCAGATGAAGGAGCTGCGATAACCGCTGCGCCTTTCTCGTAGAGCTCAGCGGCTATGGGTTCCGGGCTCGCCTGCGGCGCCCCGGAATGACGCGGGTTCCTTCAGCCTTCCTATCGCATCCGTTCCTCAGAACGGCTTCACGATCACCAGGATGACGATGAGAATCATCAGGATTGTCGGGACCTCGTTGAGCATCCGGTAGAACTTGGCCGGACGGACGTTGGCGTCGGCCGCGAAGACCTTCACGGTCTTGGACAGGAAGCCGTGGACGCCGGACAGGATCAGCACCAGCAGGACCTTGGCGTGGAGCCAGCCGGACGTGATCCAGCCTCCCTGCCAGATCAGGACGATGCCGAGGATCCAGGTCACCGCCATGGCGGGGTTGATGATCGCCTTGAGGAGGCGGCGCTCCATGATCTTGAAGGTGTCGGACTGGATGGAGCCCTTCGGCGCGTCGCAATGATAGACGAAGAGCCGGGGCAGGTAGAGCATCCCGGCCATCCAGCTGATGACCGCGATCACGTGAAAGGCCTTGATCCACAGATAAGCCATGCCGATTCCCGTTCAGGCGCCGCGCACACGGGCGATAAGCTCGCCCACATGCTCGACCGGCGTCTCGGGCAGGATTCCGTGCCCGAGATTGAAGATGTGCGGGCGGTTGCGCACCGCCGACAGGATGTGGTCCACGCCCCGGCGCATGGGATCGCCCCCGGCGATGAGCGCGAGCGGATCGAGATTGCCCTGTGTCGCCACCCGGCCCGGAAGCTGCGGCAGGACGAGAGCCGGGTCGAGGGTCCAATCGAGGGCGAGCGCATCGCCCACGCCGGCCGTCGCGAAGCGGTGGAGATGGCTGCCCCCTCCCCGCACGAACACGATCGCCCTGGCGTTCGGCCGCGCCGCCTTCAGCCCCGTGACGATCCGGCGGATCGGATCGAGGGAGAGCCGGTCGAACAGGGCCGGCGGCAGGGCCGCCCCGAAGCTCTCGAAGATCTGCACCGCCTCGGCGCCCGCATCGATCTGGCGGACGAGATAAGCCGTAGAGGCCCGAACCAGCAGGTCGATGAGCCGGTCCATGAATTCCGGGTCGCGATAGGCGACGAGCCTTGCGGGCGCCTGATCGGGCGTGCCCTTGCCGGCGATCATGTAGCTCGCAACCGTCCAGGGAGCGCCGCAGAAGCCCAGAAGCGTCGTTTCCTTGGGCAGGGACGTGCTTAGGCGGTCGAGGGTCTCGAAGACCGGCGCCAGGCGCTCGAGGGGCAATTCCCCGGAGAGCCGGGAGAGATCCTCCGTGGACGTGACCGGATCGAGCCTGGGACCCTCGTTCTCGACGAAGCGCACGTCCTGGCCGAGCGCATGGGGAATGACCAGGATGTCCGAGAACATGATGGCCGCATCGAAGCCGAAGCGGCGGATCGGCTGGAGGGTGACCTCCTCGGCAAGCCTCGGCGTGTAGCAGAGATCCAGGAAGGAGCCGGCTTGCTTCCGGGTCTCCCGGTATTCCGGCAGATAGCGGCCGGCCTGACGCATGATCCAGATCGGCAGAGGCCAGACCGGTTCGCCGTCGAGGACGCGCAGGATCGCTTTGGTGGGACGTTCGCTCACAGGGCCCCTCTTCAATCTAAATTCTTAGAATCGAGAATCTGTTGTTTCTCTTGGGCCGTGAATCACAAAGCCGCAAGGGCATCCACAGGCCGTCCACACGGCTCGCGGCGTTAACGATCCGTTTACGGGTAAGGCTGCTTCGCCACAATCCTTTCCGGATTCTTAAAGCTTAACAAATCCCTAACGGGACCTTTCCGGCCGACGGGCCGACGGGCCGGACCGATTCGTGCCGGATTCTCCCATGGGGCCGCTCCCGGGATATCCCATGCGTGAGGGTTGTTGACGGAAGGGGGCCTTCGCCCACAGGCTCCCTGGCTGGACCTCCTCGAACGGGGGATCTATCCACATTCATCGACTCCTTGTCCGGAGAACCCTGTGGGACGCAGTTACTTCCATCTCCATCTCGTCTCCGATTCCACCGGCGAGACCCTGATCACGGTCGCGCGCGCGGCGGTGGCGCAATATGAAGGCATCGCGGCGATCGAGCATGTCTATCCGCTCGTGCGCTCCAACACCCAGCTGGAGCGGGTGCTGTCCGAGATCGAGGCGACGCCCGGCATCGTCCTCTATACCCTGGTCGAGCGGGATCTGGCGGAGCGCCTCGAGGAGGTCTGCCGCGCCACGAGCTCCCCGCACCTGTCGGTCCTGGAGCCGGTGCATACGCTGCTCTCGTCCTATCTCGGCGCCCATTCGACGGCCCGGCCCGGCGCGCAGCACATGCTGAACGCGGAATATTTCAAGCGCATCGACGCCATGAATTTCACCCTCCTCCATGATGACGGGCATCTGCCCCACGATCTGGAGGAAGCGGACGTGGTCTTGCTCGGGGTCAGCCGCACCTCGAAGACGCCGACGGCCATCTACCTGGCCAATCGCGGCCTCAAGACTGCCAACGTGCCCCTCGTGCCGGGCGTACCGCCGCCGGCCGTCATCGAATCGACCCGCAAGCCCCTCGTGGTCGGGCTGGTGGCGACCCCGGAGCGCATCGTGCAGATCCGGCAGAACCGCCTGCTCAGCCTCAACGCCGATGACGACACCGCCTATGTGGACCGGGATGCGGTGGCCGAGGAGATTGCGGCCTCCCGGCGGCTCTTCGCCCGGCATGGCTGGCCGGTCATCGACGTGACCCGCCGCTCCATCGAGGAGACGGCTGCGGCGATCATCGATCTCTACCGCGACCACCGTCTGCGCTTCATCGCCCAATAATCATGGCATCTCCCTGGATCGCGGATCAGCCGCTTCTCCTCGCCTCCACCAGCCGCACCCGCCTGACCCTCCTGGTCGGGGCAGGCCTGCCCGTGGAAACTCAGAACCCAGGCATCGACGAACGCGCCGTCGAGGCGGAGGGCCGCGCGCAGGATTCGGCGCCGCCTCTTCTCGCCCGGCGCCTCGCGGCCGAGAAAGCCCTCGCGGTCAGCCGCCGCCATCCGGAACGGCTGGTCCTCGGCGCCGACCAGATCCTCGATTGCGAGGGCGAGATCCTGCACAAGCCCGCTGACCGTGCGGCCGCCCACGCCCATCTCGAACGCCTCGCCGGCCGGACCCATGCGCTCCATTCGGCCGCCGTCCTGGCGCAGGGCGGCGCGGTGGTCGACACGGTCCTCGACAGCGCCCACCTGACCATGCGCTCCCTGGATGGCCGCGCCATCGACCGCTATCTCGATCTCGCCGGACCGGACGTGTGGACGAGCGTCGGCGCCTACCGGCTCGAAGGTCTAGGGGTCCATCTCTTCGAGAAGATCACGGGCGATCACTTCACGATCCTGGGCCTGCCGCTGATTCCCCTCCTGGCCGCCCTGCGCCGCCGGGGCTATCTGTCGTTCTGAGGAAATGCTTCCATGACAAAGGCCTTCGTCGTCGGCCATCCGATCCGGCATTCCCGTTCGCCGATGATCCATGGCCACTGGCTCGCCGGGCATGGGCTCGAAGGAGCCTACGAGAAGCTCGACGTGGCGCCCGCCGATTTCCCCACCTTCGTCCGTTCCTTCGCGGCTCAGGGCTACGCGGGTGGAAACGTCACGATCCCGCATAAGGAGGCGGCCTACCTTGCCGTCGACCGGCGCACGCCGCGGGCCGAAAAGATGAAAGCCGTCAACACCTTGTGGGTAGAGGACGGACTTGTCTGGGGCGACAACACCGACGTCCTCGGCTTCATGGCCCATCTCGACGATACTCTGGGGATAGGCTGGGAACAGGCTGTGGATACGGCCCTCGTCCTCGGGGCGGGCGGCGCTGCGCGGGCCGTGGTCGCCGGACTTCAAGACAGGCCGATCCGGCGGATCCTCGTAGCGAACCGCACCCTCACCAAGGCCGAGGAGCTGGTCAGGGACCTGGACCCCGAGGGCGCCGTGCTCGCGGCCCTGCCCTGGGAGGAGGTCGGCGGCGCGGTCGCGGCCACGGATCTCATCGTCAACACCACCTCGCTCGGCATGGCCGGGCAGCCTCCCCTCGCGCTCGATCTCTCGGCCGCCCGGCCCACAGCGGCCGTGGCCGACATCGTCTATGTGCCCCTTGAGACGCCGCTCCTCGCGGCCGCTACGGCGCGGGGCTTGAGGACCGTCGACGGCCTCGGCATGCTGCTTCACCAGGCCGCACCCGGCTTTGCGCGCTGGTTCGGGGTCACGCCCCAAGTCACGGCGGAGCTGCGAGCGCTCGTCGAGGCGGATCTCAGGAGCAAGGCATGACCTTCGTGCTGGGGCTCACCGGCTCCATCGGGATGGGGAAATCGGCCACCGCGGCCATCTTCCGGGAATTCGGCGTCCCGGTGCACGATGCGGATGCGGCCGTGCACGCCCTCTATCGCGGCCGCGCCGCGCCGCTCATCGAGAAGGCTTTTCCGGGCACCGTCCGTGATGGCATCGTCGACCGGGCCCGCCTCGGTGCCGCGGTCCTCGACGATCCGGCCCGGATGCGGGAGCTGGAGACCATCGTTCATCCGCTCGTGCGGGAGGAGGAGGAGCGTTTCCTCGCGTTCGTATCTCCGTCCGGCCTTGCGGTTCTCGACATCCCGCTCCTTTTCGAGACGGGCGGCGAGGCGCGCTGCGACGCAGTCGTAACGGTGACGGCCCCGGCTTCCGTCCAGCGCCAGCGGGTCCTTGCCCGGCCGGGCATGACGGAGGAGAAATTTAACGCGATCCTGGCAAGGCAGATGCCGGATTCCGAAAAGCGGGCGCGAGCCCATTTCCTTGTTGATACGGGCCGGGGCTTCCCTTCGGCCGAGGCCCAGGTCCGGGCTATCCTCGCCTGCCTGGCCGGCCGGCCGGGACGTGTCCGTCGCCGGGTGGAGTTGTGAAGATCGTGCGTGAAATCGTTCTGGATACCGAAACCACGGGCACCGACCATGCCAAGGGCGACCGGATCGTCGAAATCGGCTGCGTCGAGCTCCTCAACCACATCCCGACCGGGCAATTCTATCACGTCTACATCAATCCCGAGCGGCCGATGTCGGAAGGCGCCTTCGCGGTGCACGGGCTGAGCGACGAATTCCTGGCCGACAAGCCGGTCTTCGCGGCGATCGCGCAGGATTTCATGGATTTCGTGGCCGATGGGCGCCTGGTGATCCACAACGCCGCCTTCGACATCGGCTTTCTCAATGCCGAGCTGGCGCGCACCGGCCATCCGCCCTTCGTCCTGGCCGATGTGATCGATACGCTCGGGATGGCGCGGCGCAAGCATCCGGGCGCGGCGAACAATCTCGACGCCCTCTGCTCCCGCTACGGCATCGACAATTCGAAGCGCACCAAGCACGGGGCGCTCCTCGACGCCGAGATCCTGGCCGAGGTCTATATCGAGCTGATCGGAGGCCGGCAGGTCGGCTTCGATCTCGCCGTGCAGCCGGCAAGCCGCCTCGGGCGCTCGGCCGTGACGGGCACCGGCGCCCTCCGGGAGGCGCGGCCGCGGACCACCATCATGCGCCTGACCGATGCCGAGCGGGCCGCCCATGCGGCCTTCGTCGAGACCCTGGGCGGGTCGCCTTTGTGGCGGGAATATCTGGGCGAGGCCAAGCCCGAATAGAAACGGCCCGAATAGAAAACGCCCCGAAGCCGAGGGCCCGGGGCGTTTTCCGAAAGTCGTCCGGAGGCCGGAAGGCTCAGGACAGGGTCTGACCCGCAGCCTGCTGTGCGGCCTGGACCTCGGCGGCCCGCTGCCGGTAGAGCGCCACGAAATCGATCGGATCGATATAGAGGGGCGGGAAGCCGCCGTTGCGCACCGCTTCGGCGACGATCTGCCTGGCGAAGGGGAAGAGCAGGCGCGGGCACTCGATCATGATGACCGGGTGGAGCTGGTCCTGCGGAACGTTCTGAACCCGGAACACGCCCGAATAGGTCAGCTCGAAGGCGAACAGCACGTCCTTGCCGCCGATCTTCGCGTCGCCCTCGAGGGTCAGGTCGACCTCGAAATCGGCCTCCGCCAGCTGCTTGGCATTCACGTTTACCTGCAGGTTGATCTGCGGGCCTTCCGATTGCGGCTGGAGGGAGCGGGGGGCGTTCGGGTTCTCGAAGGAGAAATCCTTGCAGTATTGGGCGAGGGCGTTGAGGGCGGGCATGCTGCCGTCCTGCGCTCCGTTGTTTGCCGCGTTATCGGCCATGTCGTGATGCTCCCAAGAGAAAAGTCGGCGAGATTTTGTCGGTTGAGCCCGCAGGACGCGCCTTGAAAAAGTGCCGGATCGGCCACGGGCCATGGACCTCCGCGCTACCATGCTTCACTCCGGCGAACAAGATTGAGCTGTTTTGGATCGCTTGTCGCGCAGGAAGGTGGATGTTACGACCGGAGACCCCCATATGCGAAGGAATACCCCTTCGCCGGAAGGGGCACATTCCCGGCGTCACGGCCGGGTCGGGCAGGCCGCTAACGGATCGACGATGCAGGATTCCTTCGACATCACGACCCTCATTTTCATCGTACTCGCCATTTTCGTGGTCTGGCGCCTGCGATCGGTGCTCGGCCAGAAGACCGGCAACGAGCAACCGCCATTCGATCCCCTCGCCCGTCGCGACGCTCCGCCGGTGCGTCCCGGCGCCGCCAAGACGGACCAGGACAATGTGGTCCGGCTCCCGGGCGCCAATGGCGACGGCACCGGCGCGCGCGCCGAGCCCGCCACCCCGCCGGGGGAACGCTGGAAGGGCTATGCGGAGGCCGGCACGCCGATGGCCGCCACCCTGGACGAGATCGCCCGGGCCGAGCCGTCCTTCGATGCCGGCACCTTCCTGGAGGGCGCCAAGGCGGCCTACGAGATGATCGTCACGGCCTTCGCTCAGGGCGACCGCAAGATGCTCAAGGATCTTCTGTCGAAGGAGGTCTACGAGGGCTTCGAGCGCGCCATCACGGAGCGCGAGCGCCGGGGCGAGAAGGTGGAGACCACCTTCGTGTCCATCGATAAGGCCGAGATGGCCGGGGCCGAGATTCAGGGCAAGAACGCCCAGATCGTGGTTCGCTTCCTGTCCAAGCTCATCACGGCCACCCGCGACGCCGCGGGCGCGGTCGTGGACGGAAGCCCCGACACGGTGGTCGACGTCACGGACGTGTGGACCTTCTCGCGCGCCCTGGGGAGCCGCGACCCCAACTGGCAGCTCATCGCCACCGAAGCGGGACAATGAGGCATGGCGGTCGGATCGTCCTCGGCCTCGCCCTCTGGATTCTGACTGTGGCCGCCTCGGAGGCCGCCACGAGGCTCGCCGGAACGGCGCGGCTGGAGCCGGTCGCCTTCGCGGATCTGGCCGGCTGGGACACGGACGATCACGGGGCCGCCTTCACGGCCTTTCTGCGCACCTGCGGCCCCCTCTCCGAAGGGGCCGATTCGCTTCGCCCGGCCCGGGAGCCCGAAGCCTCTCTCCTGGCCGTCTGCCGGAAGGCCCTGGCGGCCGGTTCCCTCGCGGGTCCGGCGGCTAAGGCCTTCTTCGAGACCCATTTCCGGCCCTCGGCCGTGGTCCCGCTGACCGGCGAAGGCTTCCTCACGGGCTATTACGAGCCCGAATTCCTCGGCTCCCGTAAACCCGACGCGACCTATCGCGTCCCTCTTCTGGCCCGCCCGGACGATCTCGTCACCGTCCCGCAGGGCGAGACCCTGCCCGGTCTCGGATCAGACCTTCAGGCGGGGCGGCGTACGGAAACGGGCTATGCGCCCTATCCGGACCGCGCCGCCATCGAGGATGGGGCTCTCGGCAACCGGGCGGAACCCATCGTGTACCTGCGCGAGCCGGGCGAGGCCTTCATCATCCATGTGCAGGGCTCGGCCCGGATCCGGCTGCCCGACGGCTCGTCCCTCCGGGTTGCCTATGCGGGCCGCAACGGCCATCCCTACACGTCCATCGGCCGCCTCCTGGTGCAGCGGGGCGAGATGGATCTCGAGACCATGACCCTGGAAAAGCTCCTGGGCTGGCTGAAGGACCATCCGGACGAGGCCCGTTCCCTCATGCGGGAGAACCGCTCCTACATCTTTTTCCGCGAGGCCGCGGAGCTCTCGCCGGAAGACGGGCCCATCGGCGGGGCCGGCGTGCCCCTGGTCCCGGGCCGCAGCCTCGCGGTCGACCGCTCCCTCTGGACCTATGGCCTGCCCGTCTGGCTCGACGGGCGGATGCCCCTCTCGCTCGACCACAGTGAGCCCCTGCGCCGCCTCATGATCGCCCAGGATACGGGCTCGGCCATCGTCGGTCCGGCCCGGGGCGATTTCTTCGTCGGCAGCGGCGCCGAGGCCGGCACCCGCGCCGGGCTCCTGCGCCATCCGGTCCGGTTCGTCGTCTTCGAGCCCGTCGCCGCCCCATGACCGGCCGGCGCCGCTCCCGCCCGCTCAACGACGAGGAGCGCCGGCTCTGGGCCCATGTGGTCCGGGGCGTCGCACCCATGAAGGGTCGTGTCCTCCCGGCACCCGAGGAGGAGCCGGCCCCGGTCGTGCCGGCAAAGCCCGAGACGGCCTCGTCGCCGGCCGCCCTTGCGACACCCCTGAATGGGACCCGCAAGCCGACCTTGCCGCCCCTCGCGCCCATGGAGCGCCGGACCCTCCAGGGGCTGCGCCGCGGCACCAGGGCCGTGGACGCCATCATCGATCTCCACGGCATGCGCCAGGACGAGGCTCATGGGGCCCTGCTTCATTTCCTCCATCGCTCCCAGAATGCGGGCCATTCCCTCGTCCTCGTGATCACCGGCAAGGGTGGCGCCGGAACCGGCGGCCTCTTCGAGGAGCGGGGCGTCCTGCGCCGGAGCGTGCCGCACTGGCTCCGGCTGCCGGACCTCAGATCGCTTGTGGTCGGCTTCGAGGAGGCCTCTCCCCAACACGGCGGATCCGGTGCACTCTATGTCCGGCTCCGCCGCAGGCGCGGCGCAGGATGAACGAATGACTCCTTTCGGCGAACGGGTGCGGCAGCTGCGCCGCGAGCGCGGCTTGATGCTGAAGGACATGGCCGCGCATCTCGGCGTTTCGAGCGCCTATCTGTCGGCCCTGGAGCGCGGCGAGCGTGGCAAGCCCACCTGGACCCTCATCCAGGGCGTGCTGCAATATTTCAACATCATCTGGGACGAGGCGGACGAACTGGCCCGCCTTGCCGACCTATCCGACCCGCGGGTGAAGATCGACACCTCCGGCACCCATCCCCGCGCAACGCTGCTCGCCAACCGGCTGGCCCGAGAGATCGGCCAGCTCTGCGAGGACGAGGTGGACGAGATGCTGGCGATCCTCGACCAAGCGCAGGACCGCAGCCGCAGGGCCTCGTCCTTCACGGATGCGAGGCCGGACGGGGAGCGCTCCGCGCCATCCCTGCAGGAGGCATGAAGAGGCCCCAGGCTTGACCCTTGCGCCGACGGATGCGAAAGCGGCGCCGGCCCACAGGCCTCCCGCATTCATTCCGACGGTCTTCCATGTCCCAATCCCGCATCGACGTGCTCACGCTCGGCAACGCCATCGTTGACGTGCTCGCCCATACGGACGAGGCCTTCCTCGCCCGCAAGAAAGTCCACAAGGGCGCCATGCAGCTCATCGACGAGGCCCGGGCCGAGGAGCTCTTCGGCGATATGGGCCCCGCGACCGTGGTGTCCGGCGGTTCGGCGGCCAATACGGCGGCCGGCGCTGCCTCCCTCGGCGTCAAGGCGGGCTTCATCGGCAAGGTGAAGAACGACGAGACCGGCCATTATTTCGCCCGCGACCTCAAGGCGGCCGGAATCCATTACGACGTCGCCTTCGCGCAGGACGGGCCCGCCACCGCCCGCAGCTTCATCCTGGTGACGCCGGACGGCGAGCGCACCATGAACACCTATCTGGGCGCCTGCCAGAACCTGACCCCCGAGGACATCCGGGCCGAGACCATCCAGGCCTCGTCCTATGTCTATCTCGAAGGCTATCTCTGGGATCCGCCGGCCGCGAAGGAGGCCTTCCGCAAGGCCGTGGGCATCGCCCACGAGGCCGGCAACCGGGTGGCGCTCACCCTCTCGGACGCCTTCTGCGTCGACCGTTACCGGGACGAGTTCCTGGGCCTCATGCGCGACGGCAGCCTCGACATCCTGTTCGCCAATATCCACGAGCTTCAGAGCCTCTACGGCACCTCGGACCCCGACAGCGCCCTTGCGGCCCTGCGGGACGAGAAGGTGCTCGGAGTCATCACCCGCTCGGCCGAGGGCGCCCTGGTGGTCAGCCGCGGCGAGACCCGCGCCGTGCCGGCCTTCCCGGTCGACAAGGTGGTGGACACCACCGGCGCCGGCGACCTTTTCGCGGCCGGCTTCCTGGCAGGCCTCGCCCGGGACCTCGACCTTGTGGATTGTGCCCGCCTCGGCGGTCTCGCGGCCGCCGAGATCATCGGCCATCTCGGAGCCCGGCCCCAGGCGAACCTGCTCGACCTCGCCCGTCAGGAAGGCCTCCTGCAGTAAGCAGCCCTCCCGGCCCATTCCGCTTCGTCATCCCCGGGCTTGGCCCCGGGGATTTTTGTTTTTGCGGGCTATGACGTTCAAAGGCGCGGATGGTCGGGAGAGGCGCGGCAATGACGAGCTGTGACTTCTCCAGAAAAGCGCGTGTTCCCCTCCCCCTTGTGGGGAGGGTCAGGGTGGGGGTGTCGGCGCTGAACTCTCAGAACGTGGCGCTCACACCCCCACCTCCAACTCCTCCCCACAAGGGGGAGGAGAGACGCGCAGCGCCTCCCGCGTCATTCCGGATTGCCTCTAGGCAAGTCCGGAACCCATAACCACTGACGGTACAGGATAAAGAGCAGCAGTCATCGCAGCCCTTCATTCTGAAACGCTATTGTTTATGGCTTCCGGGCTCTCGCTATGCTCGCCCCGGAATGACGGTCGTCTTGTCTGCCCTCAGGAGCGGAATCACCTGGTCGCGGGTGAGGGGCGCGAGCGGGATGTTGGGCGGCGGGTCCAGGTCGATCCAGCGCAGTTCGGCGATTTCGGCCGAGACGGACGGCACGCCCTCGAGAGCGGCCGCATAGAGGGCCGCCTCGACCGTGCGGCCGGGCTCGTTGGCCGCCGGGGCCGTCATGGTTTCCAGGAAGCGCAGGGAATCCGGCCTCACCGTGCAGCCCAATTCCTCGCGGATTTCGCGGGCCAGGGTCGCGGCATCGTCCTCATGGGGCTCGCGCTTGCCGCCCGGCTGCATGAAGGCCTGCGTGCCCTGCTTGCGGACAAGGAGCAGGCGTCCCCTCTCGTCCCTGACGGCGGCGGCCACGATGCGGATCGGGGCGGTGACGTCGGATGCGGACATGGGTTCTCCTGGATGGGCGGCGCCTTCCGGAGGCGGCGTTCGGGCGGTCTAGTCTTCCGGCCCGTCGATGGCCACGAGCCGGCGGCGCACCTCCTCGAGCCCTTCCGTCAGGCGCACGAGATCCTGCGCCAGGGCCTCGTGCATGGCAGCGGCGGCGGCCGGAAATTCCTCCAGCACGCGGCGCATGAGGCTCGGGCTGACGCGGATGACCGTCGAGGGCTCGCGGGCGATTGCCGTCGCCGGGCGCTCGATACGGGCGAAGAGAGCCGCCTGGCCGATCAGGGAGCCGGGACCGACCACGAAATCGGCCGCGGAACCGTCCTCATGGGCATCGAGCGCGATGGCGCCACGGCTTACGACGTAACCGCCATCGGAGCGGTCGCCCTTGCGGAACAGGGTGTCGCCCTCGCGTAAGGTCCGGCTCTCGGCCGCGAAGGCGACGAGGCGCAGGGCGTCCCGGTGGAGCAGGCCGAAGAGCGGGGCGCCGGACAGGATGGCGATGTCGTCGTCGAGGGCCATCGTCAGGGGATCAGCTTGTAGCCGCCGGGCTCGGTGACGAGAATGCGGGAATTGGACGGATCGCTCTCGATCTTCTGGCGCAGCCGGTAGATATGCGTCTCGAGGGTGTGGGTCGTGACGTTGGAATTGTAGCCCCAGACCTCCGCCAGCAGGGTGTCGCGGCCCACCACCGCCTGCCCGGCCCGGTAGAGATAGCGCAGGATCGCGGTTTCCTTCTCGGTGAGCTTGAGCTTGGAGCCCTTCTCGCTGGTGAGAAGCTTCGAACCCGGGCGGAACGTGTAGGGCCCGATCTGGAAGACGGCGTCCTCGCTGGCCTCGTACTGGCGCAGCTGCGCCCGGATGCGGGCGAGGAGCACGGCGAACTTGAAGGGCTTGACCACGTAGTCGTTGGCGCCCGCCTCCAGGCCCATCACGGTGTCGGTGTCCGAGCCCTGAGCAGTCAGCATGATGATCGGGCTGCGGAAGCCCTCCTGGCGCATGATCTTGACGGCCTCGCGCCCGTCCATGTCGGGCAGGCCCACATCCATGATGACGAGGTCGATCCGGTCGGTCTTGACCTTCTGCATGGCTTCGGTCGCGTTTGCGGCCGTCGCGACCTGGAATTCCTCGTAGAGGCCGAGCTGCTCCACGAGCGCGTCGCGCAGGTCCTGATCGTCGTCGACCACGAGGAGACGGCTGGCATTCGACATTGCAATCCCTTCAGGCGAACCTCGAGCGGCGGATCTTACGCGAAGGATAGGCCCCTTTCGCGGATCGTGCGTCTGCCCTTAGACTAGTCATTCCCAACTTGACAACAAGGGCCGCCCCTGCCCCGTCCACTGTCCATGAAGCGCACGCGCGTCAACCTCATCGTCGTTCGCCGCTCTCCCCTCGACCCCCGCCGCGGGCGTCTCGAAGCGGGAACGCTCGTCCTGCCCTGCGCGCTCGGCCGCTCCGGAACCCGGCGCGACAAGCGCGAGGGCGACGGCGCCTCCCCGGTCGGACGCTTCGCCCTTTTGCAGGGTTTCTACCGGGCCGACCGTCAGCCCCGGCCCCGCACGGGCCTGAAACTGCGCCCCATCCGGCCGCAGGACGGCTGGTCGGACGACCCGAAGGACCGGCGCTACAACCGGCCGGTCCCCCTGCCCTGCCCGACGAGTCATGAGACAATGTGGCGGGAGGATCATCTCTACGACGTGGTCCTCGACATCGCCTGGAACCGCGGTCCCATCCGCCGCGGGCGGGGCAGCGCCATCTTCCTCCATCTCGCCCGTCCGGGTTTTTCGCCCACCGAGGGCTGCGTCGCGGTCCCGCCTCAGGCGATCCGCCGTCTCCTGGAGCGGATCGGACCGGACACGCGGATCGCCATCGTGGGCTGATCGCTTCCCCAAGCTTTGCAATCGGACGCTGCATCCCCATCTCCAGGCCATGCTCCAACGAAAGGCCGTCCGTCCATGCGCCTCCTGATCGCCCTGCTCCTCCCCTGGCTGACCTTCTTCACCATCGGCCGGCCCTTCGCGGGACTGATCTGTCTGATCCTGCAGGTCACGCTCATCGGCTGGCTCCCGGCGGCGTTCTGGGCGGTCTACGCCTTGAGTCAGTTCAACACGGACAAGAAGATCGCCGCCGCTCTGCGCCATAACGGGCGCTGACCCGGAGTAATCCGGGTGCGACCGGCGCACGCATCACCTTTTCGGCCTTTCGCGGCCGATCCATGATAGGCTGATGCTCTGTTCCGTAACGGAGCGCATTGATCCATGACCGAGCGTCCCAAGCTGCCCCACGAGGGAATGGTGCTCGTCAGCGACGGGCGGAAGGCCCTGCTGCTGAGGAATGCCGGCAACGAGATCGACTGGAACCTGACGGTGGACAAGGTCCTGGAGGTGCCGGACAACCCGCCGACCGCCGAACAGGGCACGGACAAGCCAGGACGCGCCTTCGCGTCCGACGGGGCGCGCAGCGCCGTGGGCCAGACCGATTGGCACGACCTCGCCGAGGCGAGTTTCGCCGGCGACGTGGCGAAGGCGTTCGAGCAGGCGGCGGCCCAGGCCAAGGCCGTGATCGTCGTGGCGCCGCCCCGCACCCTCGCGGAACTGCGCCGGCAGTTCTCGCCGCCTTTCAAGGCCCGCATCGTGGCCGAGGTGGACAAGGATCTCACCCGTCACCCCGTGCACGACATCGAAAAGCACCTGCGGGCCGAGCCATAGCGGCCCGCAGGGTCCGCCTCCTATTCGTCCGAGAGCCCGGCGTAGAACGCATCCGGCGAAGCGAGCTCCCTCGCCTTTCGGCCTTCCACGACCAAAAAGCGCGTGCCGACCGTCTCGATGAAGCGGCGATCGTGCGAGACCAGGATGCCGGTGGCATCGGCCGCGAGGATCTCGGATTCCAGGGCCTCCCGGCCGGGAACGTCCACGTGATTCGTGGGCTCGTCCAGAAGATAGAGGTTCGGTTCCGTCAGGCGTAAGGCCAGGAGGCCGAGCCGGGCCCTCTCACCGGGCGAGAGCCGCGCGACCGGCCGCTTCTGCTGCTCGATGGGAAAGCCCGCGCCGGCAAGAAGCGCCTTGCTGCGCTGATCGCCCAGGCGGAAGGCCGACAGGATGAAGCCGAGCGGCGTTTCCTGCGGCGGGATCTGCGACAGGTCCTGGTCCGTGTATCCGAGGATCGCGCTCGGGCTGACGCGGATGCCCGGATGCGCGTCCGGATCGCGCACGGCCTTGTTCAGGAGGCGCACGAGCTGCGACTTGCCGACCCCGTTGCGGCCGAGCACCACGATGCGATCCCCCTGCTCCACCTCGAGCTTCGGGATCGTGAACAGGATCCCGCCGTCCGGCCGGCGCACCGTGAGGTTCTGGGCCGCGAGAAGGATCCGCGCATGGGTGGAGCGGCTCGCCAGCCGCACTTCGCCGGGCCGGTCCCGATGGAGCGCCTGCAAGCCCTCCTCAAGGTCGGCGGCACGTTTCTTCAGCTGCTTCGCCTTGGTGAGCAGAAGATCGCTGCCGCTGTTGATGCCCACATTGCGCAACTCGCCGGCATTCTGACGCAACCGCCTGATCTCCTTCCGATCCTTCTCGTTGCGGTCAGCCAGGGCGGAATCCTGCTCGGCGAGCAGCGCCCGGGCGCGGGTGAACGGATGCGCGAATATGATGGACGTCTCGGGCCTGAGGAACAGGGTCCTGGTGGTGCAGGCATCGAGGAAATCCCGGTCGTGGCTGACGATCGCCATCGGCACAGGCCCGGCATCCTCCCGGATCCAGCGCTCCAGTCGAAAGAGCTTTTCCAGGTCCAGGTGATTGGTGGGCTCGTCGAGGAGCAGGAGGTCCGGCTCGGCGATCCAGGCGCGGGCGATCAGCGCCAGCCGCTGCCAGCCGCCGCTCAAGGCGCGCAGGATCTGGCCGCGCATGGGTTCCGGGGCCTCGAAGCCGTCGAGCGCCATGTCGGCGCGCCATTCGTTGCCCTCGCGCTCCTCCGGCGCCAGGCCGTTGAGGACCGCCTCCCGGAGGGACAGGTCCAGCAGGTCTTCGGGGACCTCCTGCATGACGATGCCGACCCGCAGGCCGCGGGAGCGGACGACGTCGCCCTCGGTCGGCTCCGCGAGGCCCGCCATGCAGCGAAGGAGCGTGGTCTTGCCCGTGCCGTTGCCGGCCACGATGCCGAGGCGGTCGCGCCCCGTGAGGGTGAGAGTCAGGTCGCGGAACAGGGGCGCGGGAGTGAGGACGGAAAGATTGCGGAGGCTGATGGAGCCCATGATCTGTCTCAAATCGGTCGGCGCGGCGGCAAGGCGCGGCGCGAAAGTCGTGAACGTGGCGTGGGACGCACCGGGCTCGGGCGACGAGCCTCGGACGCGAAAAAGCCGTTCAGAGCAGACCGGGATGAGAGGAGGACGCGCGGTGCATCTTCAGCTTTGGAAGATGCAGGGGTGACGGAAGGCCGGCGTCAGATCCGTGTCGGGGTCCGCCCTGCAACATGCAATTGCTGCAGGGCCTGCCAGGGGCCGAACATGCGTAGATGCATCGCTTCACACATGCAGCCCTCCTCGGTTAGTGTGGATCTTCCTAAAGACTAGCTTCATGCAGGGTGCGACGCAACGGCCTGTTCGAGGGAAAATGGGGCTTGCGGCCGGGCGGGATCCGGGACCGGGAAGATGGCCAAGAGAATTGTTTCCTTGCATGATGGCCGAGGCAGTTCAGATACAATGTTTCGTTTCATGAAGGCAGGCACGTCGATGCCCTTTCGACCGGCCACTCTGCGCAACCTTGCTTGCACGATCCTCATCGCCACGGGTTCACCCGCCCTTGCCCAGGATTACGGCGAATGGCGCGCCCTGACCGAAGCGGAGGACCAGGCCCGCATCGGCGATACGGCGGCGGAATCCATCGATCCTTCGACGATCGAGGCCGATTTCGACGGGGACGGCCGGACCGACAAGGCCCTGATCGCCGTCCGCAAGGCGGATGGGACGCGCGACCTGATCGTCGATCTCGGGCGCAGCGTCCACGTGCTCATCCGCTCGGAAGAGCGCGGCATGAGCGTCGATCCCGAAGCGGGGCTCGGCCTCGCCAAACCCCGCCGATGGGACACGATCTGCGGCAAGGCCCTCCGGAAGCTCCAGGGCGGCCTGTGCGAATCCGAGCGCTATCCGGCCTCCGTGACGCTGAAACTCCCGGGAATTCTCTATATCGAAAACGGGCTGACCCAGCTTTATTACTGGGACCGCAAGAAGAAGGCCTTCGACAGCGTCGTCCTGGTGAACTAGCCGTGCGGCCCTTTCCGGGTCCGGTGCTTCAGGCCCCGCCGTCCGATTTCTGGGCCCTTGGCCGCGATCCGAAGATCGCGCTGCCGACCCGCACATGGGTGGCGCCCATCTGGATGGCGGCATCGTAATCGGCGCTCATACCCATGGAGAGGGTCTTCAGGCCGTGCTGCGCGGCCATCTTGTGCAGGAGGGCGAAATGCGGCGAGGGCGGGTCCTCGGCGGGCGGGATGCACATCAGCCCCTCGACGGTCAGGCCCCAGCGGGTGCGGCAGGCTTCGAGAAAGCCGTCGACCTCCCGGGGCATGACGCCACCCTTCTGCGGCTCCTCGCCGGTATTCACCTGGACCAGCAGGCGCGGGGCACGGCCCTGCCGGGCAATTTCCTTGGCGAGCGCCTCGGCGAGGGACGGGCGGTCGAGGGTGTGGATCGCGTCGAAGAGCTGGACGGCTTCCTTCGCCTTGTTGGACTGGAGCGGGCCGATCAGGTGGAGCTCCACGTCCGGATAGCGCTCCCGCAGGGAAGGCCACTTGGCCTTGGCCTCCTGGACGTAGTTCTCGCCGAAGATCCTCTGGCCGGCCGCCAGGACCGGCTCCACGTCTTCGGCCGGAAAGGTCTTAGACACGGCCACGAGCGTGACGGAGGCGGGGTCGCGCCCGTAATCGGAAGCTGCCCGGGCGATGCCGGCCCGGACCTCCTGCAGGCGCTCGACGGGGGTGGTGTCGCTCATATGAGTCCTCCGCACGGCTTTCCCGCGCGCGAAGCCGTTGACCGCGCGGGTGAGCTGTGTCCTAGTCCGCGCCAACCCTGCGGCGCAAGCCGCGTCTTTCATGAATGACGGTGTGACGAGAAAAATGAGGCCCGAGCGCTACAACGCCAAGGAAGCCGAACCGAAATGGCGGAAGGTCTGGAACGACCGCGACCTGTTCAGGACCCGTAACGACGACCCGCGTCCGAAATACTACGTGCTCGAGATGTTCCCCTACCCGTCCGGGCGCATCCATATGGGCCATGTCCGCAACTACACAATGGGCGACGTGGTGGCCCGCTACAAGCGCGCCAAGGGCTTCAACGTGCTTCATCCCATGGGTTGGGACGCCTTCGGCATGCCGGCCGAGAACGCCGCGATGCAGAACAAGGTCCATCCCAAGGAATGGACCTACGCCAATATCGCGACCATGCGCGGCCAGCTGCAATCCATGGGCCTGTCGCTCGACTGGAGCCGCGAGATCGCGACCTGCGATCCGAGCTACTACAAGCACCAGCAGCGCATGTTCCTGGACTTCCTGGAGGCCGGCCTCGTCGACCGCAAGACCGCCAAGGTGAACTGGGACCCGGTGGACCACACGGTGCTCGCCAACGAGCAGGTGATCGACGGGCGCGGCTGGCGCTCCGGCGCCCTAGTCGAGCAGCGCGAGCTGACCCAGTGGTTTTTGAAGATCACGGATTACGCCGAGGATCTGAACGCCCGGCTCGACACCCTCGACCGCTGGCCCGAAAAAGTCCGGCTGATGCAGCGCAACTGGATCGGCCGCTCGGAGGGTCTGCTGGTGCGCTTCGCCCTGCGGCCCGAGACGGCGCCGAACGGCGAGACCGAGCTCAAGATCTACACCACCCGGCCCGACACCCTGTTCGGCGCCAAGTTCATGGCGGTGGCGCCCGACCATCCGCTGGCGAAGGCGGCTGCGGCCAAGAACCCGGAGCTCGCGGCCTTCATCGAGGAATGCAAGCATCTGGGCACCGCCCAGGAGGCCATCGAGAAGGCCGAGAAGCTGGGCTTCGACACGGGCATCCGGGCCGAGCACCCGTTCGACCCGAGCTGGACCCTGCCGGTCTATGTGGCCAACTTCATCCTGATGGAATACGGCACGGGCGCGATCTTCGGCTGCCCGGCGCACGACCAGCGCGACCTGGATTTCGTCAACAAGTACGGCCTCGGCAACACACCGGTGGTCTGCCCGCCGGATATGGACCCGGCCAGCTTCGTCATCACGGACGAGGCCTATGACGGCGAAGGCCGCATGATCAATTCCCGCTTCCTGGACGGCATGACCATCCCGGACGCCAAGGAGGAGGTCGCCCGGCGCCTGGAAAGCCAGATGCGTGACGGCAAGCCGGTGGCCGAGCGCAAGGTGAATTTCCGCCTGCGCGACTGGGGCATCTCGCGCCAGCGCTACTGGGGCTGCCCGATCCCGATCATCCATTGTGATGCCTGCGGCACCGTGCCGGTGCCTAAGAACCAGCTGCCCGTGACCCTGCCGGAGGACGTGTCCTTCGACGTGCCGGGCAACCCCCTCGACCGGCATCCGACCTGGAAGCACGTGGATTGCCCGACATGCGGCGGCAAGGCCCGGCGCGAGACCGACACCATGGACACCTTCGTGGATTCGTCCTGGTATTTCGCGCGCTTCACCGACCCGACCCTGACCGAGGAGCCAACCGACAAGGCGGTGGTCGACCATTGGCTGCCGGTGGACCAGTATATCGGCGGCATCGAGCACGCGATCCTGCACCTGCTCTATTCGCGCTTCTTCACCCGGGCCATGACCCGGACCGACCATGCGGGCCTGGACGAGCCCTTCGCGGGCCTGTTCACCCAGGGCATGGTGGTGCACGAGACCTACAAGGACCAGAAGGGCGCCTGGGTGCTGCCGAGCGACGTGCGCATCGAGAGCGAGGGCGGTGTCCGCAAGGCCTTCGACGTGCAGACCGGGGCGCCGATCGAGATCGGCTCCATCGAGAAGATGTCGAAGTCCAAGAAGAACACCGTGGACCCGGACGAGATCATCGGGTCCTACGGGGCCGATACGGCTCGCTGTTCATGCTCTCCGACTCGCCGCCCGAGCGCGACGTGATCTGGACCGAGGAGGGCGTGCAGGGCGCGGCCCGCTTCGTCCAGCGGGTCTGGCGCCTCGTCGGCGAGCTGGCTGACCGGTCGGTCAGCCCCGATGGCGCGGCCGCGGAAGGGCCCATCGGCCTTGCGGTGCGCAAGGCCGCCCACAAGGCCCTGGCGGCGGCCGAAGAGGACGTGGAACGCCTGCGCTTCAACCGCTGCGTCGCCCATCTCTACGAATTCGCCAATTCCCTCCAGGACCTGCTGGTCCAGGCGAAGACGGCCGAAGAGCCGGGTCTTGCCGGTGCCTTCCGGGAGGCCGGGCGGATCTTCGTGCAGCTGCTCGCGCCGATGATGCCGCATCTGGCCGAGGAGAGCTGGGCCGTCCTGGGCGAGCCGGGCCTCGTGGCCGAGGCCGCCTGGCCGACGGTCGAGCGCTCGCTCCTGATCGAGGATTCGATCACCCTGCCGGTGCAGGTCAACGGCAAGAAGCGCGCCGACGTGACGGTGGCGCGCGATGCGGATCAGGCCGCCATCGAGGCTGCGGTGCTCTCGCTCGAAGCGGTGCAACGGGCTATGGAAGGAAAGTCCGCCCGCAAGATCATCGTCGTCCCACAGAGGATCGTGAATGTCGTCGCTTAACCTCAAGGGCCTTGCCCGTCTCGTGATCGTGGCAGGCCTCTCCGTGGGCCTGTCCGCCTGCTTCCGGCCCCTTTACGGGCCCACCGCCTCTGGCGAAACGCTCCAGACGGTCCTGTCCTCCATCGAGGTGCCGGAGCTGAAATGGCCGGACGCCCAGGCGCGCGTCGGACATTACATCCGCAGCGAGGTCATCTACGCCCTCAACGGGTCCGGCCAGGACCTGCCGAAGCGCTATGTGCTGGCTCTCTCCCTGAGCCAGACGCTCCAGAGCCCCATCGTCGACACGGTGACCGGGCGGGCTCAGACGGCGACCATTGCGGGCACCCTCACCTACACCCTGACGGCCAAGGACGGCTCCAAGACCGTCACGACCGGGACCGTCACGTCCTACACTACCTACGAGCGCTTCCCGCAGCGCTTCGCCACCGTGCGCGCCGCCCGCGACGCCGAGATCCGGCTCGCCAAGGCGCTCGCCGACCAGGTCAAGACCCGGCTCGCGATGGAGCTGGCGACGGCCAGCTAACCGCCATGGTGGCAATCAAGGCCGGCGACGTGGAAGGGGTGCTGCGGCGCCCCAACCCGGCCATCGGGGTTTTCCTGTTCTACGGGCCGGATGTGGGCCTCATCAACGAGCGGGCCCGCGCCCTCGCGGAGCGGTCCGTCGAGGATCCGTCGGACCCGTTCCAGCTCATCCGCCTCGACGGGGACGATATCGCGTCCGATCCGGCCCGCCTGGCCGACGAGGCCGGCACCATGGGCCTGTTCGGCGGCCGCCGCGCGCTCTGGGTCAAGGCCACGTCGCGCAACCTCGCGCCGGCCGTGGACCTGGTCCTGAAGGGAAAGATCCAGGACACGACCATCGTCATCGAGGGCGGCGACCTCGCCAAGTCTGCGCCCTTGCGGGTCCTGTGCGAGAAATCGCAGAACGCCCTCGCGCTGCCCTGCTACGCGGATACGGGCCGGGACCTCGGCACTGTCGTGGACGAGGCGCTGAAAAGCGGCGGCTTCGCAATCTCGCGGGAGGCCCGCACGGCCCTCCTCGCCAGCCTCGGCGGCGACCGGCTTGCCACCCGCGGAGAACTCTCCAAGCTCATGCTCTATGCCCATGGCCGGCGGGAGATCACCCTCGAGGACGTGGATGCGGTCCTGAGCGACGTGTCGAGCCTCGCCATGGATGCGGTGGTGGATGCGGCCTTCGCGGGCCAGGGCACGGAGCTGGAAACCGGCACGCGCCGCCTCACGGCGGAGGGCGTTTCGGCCTCCACGGTGCTTGGCGCCGCCCTGCGCCACGCCCTCATGCTGCTGACCGCCCGCCTCTCCGTCGAGGAAGGAAAGCCCGTCAGCGCCGTGATGGAGGGAATGCGCAGCCTGCATTTCCGTCGTAAGCCCCTGGTCGAGCGCCATCTGCAGCGCTGGACCTCCGAGACCCTGAAGCAGGCCATCGCCCAGATCCAGGCGAGCCTCCTCGATACCCGCCGCCTCTCGGACCTCGACCACGTGGTGACCGCCAAGACCCTGCTCGACCTGGCCCGCGCCGCGCGCCGGTAAGGCTCGGCCTCGCTGTCATTCCGGGACGGCCCATTGGGCCGGGCCCGGAACCCATAAACACCAAGCGTTTCAGAAGAAGGAGCAACGGCAAACGCTGCGCTTTCTATGCTCTACCGTCAGCGGTTATGGGTTCCGGGCTCCACTGCGTGGCCCCGGAATGACGAGGTGGCGCCTCTCCCACACGGGAGAGGTGAAGGGCGCTCCCGCCCGGATCAGAGCTCCAGCTCGGCCGTCACGGGAACGTGGTCGGAGGGGCGCTCCCAGCCGCGGGTTTCCCGGGTTACGTCGATGCCGCGCAAGGTGCCGGCGAGGTCGCCCGAGAGCCAGATATGGTCGAGGCGGCGGCCCTTGTTGGCGGCCGCCCAATCGGGCGAGCGGTAGCTCCACCAGGAATAGATTTTTTCTGGCTCAGGACGCAGGTGCCGCATGGCATCGGTCCAGCCGGCCTCCTGGCGCAGCTCTTCCAGGGCCGCGGTTTCGACGGGCGTATGGCTCACCACGTCGAGGAGCTGCTTATGGCTCCACACGTCGTGCTCCAGGGGCGCCACGTTGAGATCGCCCACCAGGATTGCCGGAGCGGAAGTCGGCCGGGAGCGGCCGCCCCAGGTCCTCAGCTCCTCCATGAACTGGAGCTTGTGGCGGAATTTCTCGTTGAGGTCCGCATCCGGAATGTCGCCGCCTGCCGGGACGTAAAAATTATGGATCGTCACGCCCGAGGCGGCCTTGGCCTCGGTCAGGGTCACGGTGATGTGGCGGGCATCCTGGCGGCCGCACATCTCCATGGTGGAGGTCTGGGCAAAGGGATAGCGGGACAGGATCGCGACCCCGTTATAGCCCTTCTGGCCGAGATGGACCACGAACGGGTAGCCGAAGGACTGGAGCTCCTTCAGCGGGAACTTGTCGTTCGGGCACTTGGTCTCCTGCAGGCACAGGACGTCCGGGCGGCGCTCCGCCAGGAAGCGCCGGACATGGTCGATGCGCAGGCGGACGGAATTGATGTTCCAGGTGGAGACGGTGAGTTTCACGGCGTGCATCCTGTAGGCTCGGGCTCCCCTCGGCTACGACAGATTCCACCGCAAGGGAAGGGCGTCGAAGGTCGCGCAGCCGAGGCTCTGCCTCAGGCCTTGCGCCCTCGCAGGGCCCAAGCCCGCGCCGTGAGCGGGATGCTGCCGTCCGGTTCTGTCGGAAGGGTCTTCCTCAGCCGTTCGCGCAGGGCGCCCCGGGCCTCCTCGTCGAGCGACATGCAATAGGCCGGGGCATGCGATTGGCCGCCGAGAAACGGCGTCCAGTAATCGTCGAAGTTGCGAAACACCGTGGATATTTCGAGCGGGCGGGTCTCGACGCCGAGAAGACCTAATGGACCGAAGAGGTCGCGCAGCGCATCCGGCTTGCAGATCGGCGCATGAGTGGCCTCGGCTGGTTGCCGCGCCTCGGGATCGAGAGCGAGGGCCGCGTCCCAGAAATGGCGCATCATCCCCATTCCGCCCGCATAGTCCCAGACGTAAAGGGCGATTTCGCCGCCGGACCGGGTCACACGTACCATCTCGGCGGCGGCGCTGGGCTTGTCCGGCACGAAGTTGAGCATGAGCCCCGAAACCACACGATCGAAGGTATTGGCCGGGAAGGGGAGGTTCTGCGCGTCGGCCTCCCGGAGCTCGACCTTGCTCCCGTCGAGCCGCTCGCGTGCCCGTTCCAGGAAACCTCCTGAGGGATCGGCGCCGACCAGCCGCCCGGGCTCGCCATATGTTGCGATCGTCTCGGTCAGGGACCCGGTCCCGCAGCCGACATCGAGCCAGTCTAGGGCTGGCGGCGAATCGAGCCATGCGAGGAAATCGCGGGCGACGAGCCGGCTCCAGCGGCCCATATAGGCCTCGTAGAGATCTGCGCTGACCCAGCGGACTTTCGGCGCCTCGGCCATGGAACGGCTCCAGTGCATGTCGCGCCGGGCCGCCGTCTCCGAGAAACCGGATCTAGCGGTTGTTGCCGATCACCGGCGCGTTCGGAATCCGGAACAGGGCCTGGTCGATGGACCGGCCGCGATTGGTCTTGTTGAGGGTCACGACGGTCTGGAAGCCCTGCGGGTCCGTGATCCGCCACTGAGTCAGGTTCTGCATCTCCGGGTCGAAATACAGCGCGATCCGGGAGGTGCCGCCGAGCGTCGAGCTGTCTTCGAGGTTGATGCGCACGGAGTTCGGCTCGCTGGAAATGCCCGTAACGGCGATGTCCCGGCCGAGATTGACCCGCTCGCGCAGCAGGAATTTCAGGGGCGTCTGCTGGATGAAGTAGAGGTCTTGCGTGTTGAGCTTCGTGTCCCGCACGGCGACGGAAGTGCCGTCGGCGATGACTTCCAGGGTGGCGGGCGGGTCGTATTCGAAGCGCAGCTTGCCCGGGCGCTGGAGATAGAGGGTGCCGCCGAGCCGCCGCCCATCGCCGCCGACCTGGGTAAAGTCGGCCACAAGGGTGCTCATGTTGGTAAAATAAGCGTTGGCCCGGTCGACGATTTCCTGGTTCGACAGGGGCTGGGCCCGGGGCTGCACTCTGGCCATCGCGGCCGGGCCGACGGCCGCCGCCACGACGGGCTTGGCCGCGATCTCGACCGGATCGCCGGCCGCAGCCTCCTTGGTCTCCTTGAGGGCCACCGGGCGAACCGGCGGCGGCGGCAGGGGCGCGATCGCCGGAACGACGGCAGCTTCCTTCACGGGTTCCGGCGCGGGGGCGGGCGCATCGATCGGCTGGACGGCCCGGCGCGGCGCATGAAACGTCGAGGTGGCGAGCGGCGCGGCCGTCAGGGTGAAACCCTCAGCCGCCGACGCGAGGGTCGCGGGCGCAGCCGGGGAGGGGGCCTTCGGCGGCTGGAACAGCTCATAGGGAAGCACCTGCGCCGCAGCCGGCAGCGTTCCGGCGGCCGCAAAGGCCGCAAGGAGCGTCGTCAGGCGGATCGGGCTCGAAAGGCGCATCCGGAAAAATCCTTTCAGGTCAGGCGCTGCGCTAGCCTTCTCATGTGGCCAATCGATGACGCTCTTCCCAGGGCCGAGGTTCCTGCTGCGTCGATTCGATCCACGCTTCGGGTCCGCCTCAATCCTCGCCCATATCGGGGCTTTCCATAAGGATCTCGCGCTTTCCGGCGTGGTTGGCCGGGCCGACGATGCCCTCCTTCTCCATCCGCTCCATCAGCGAGGCTGCCCGGTTGTAGCCGATCTGCAGCCGACGCTGGATATAGGACGTCGAGGCCTTCTTGTCGCGCAGGACCACGGCGACCGCCTGATCGTAGAGATCGCCGCCCGGCGCTCCGAACTCGCCCTGG
>Ga0182741_1000996_pt1 | contig 39649 bp, 29 predicted proteins | sample eDN5th37CBELigOP_FD_128874 | JGI IMG/M metagenome (GOLD analysis project Ga0182741, IMG submission 128874) | Enriched Organic Plus compost microbial communities from Emeryville, California, USA - eDNA 5th pass 37_C BE-Lig OP (version 2) (version 2) ... | reverse complement strand
TGCGATATTCTTCCTTGCTGTTTAAGCGAAAGGCAATCCTTTCAGCCATAAGACGTATCAGTTCCGTCGGAACGGCTTTGTGATGAAGGTCGCTGGTGGTTAGCACCACATAAATTCCGCATTTATAGCCCATCGTTACCAATCTTTGCAGCGGCTGGCTGATTTCTTTTTCATGCCGGCTGAAAAATCCGTCCACGTTATCTATGACAAGGACTATAGCAGGCAGGTACTGGTGTCTCGGTATTGTAGAAAGTTCATTCCTGATAAATTTATCATTGTAAGCTACGGTGTCCTTTACCATTGCGCTGCGCATCAGTTCATAGCGATTATCCATTTCAATACACAAACTGTTCAGAGCATGTATTGCTGAAGTGGTCTCGCTAATAATTGCAGAATGGTCTTCCGGTAATTTTGCCAGAAAATGTTTCTCGAGGATGCTATATACCGCGAGGTCAAGCCCCTTATAGTCCAGTAGTACAAACTTCAACTGCGAAGGATGCTTTTTATAGAGAAGTGCTAATATAAACTGGTGTAGCAAATTTGATTTCCCACTCCCGGGCGCGCCTGCGATCAAAATACTTTGCAGGTCCGCCAAATCCCTCACCTGTATGCCCGTTGAATGAACAGACCAGATAAGAGGAAGCGAAAAGGAAGTTTCTTTTAATGCACTAAATACCGGCAATAATGTTTCCCCCGTTAAATCTAAAGTTGGGTATTGGTATTGGCTTAAATCACTGTCGCGTTCAAAACCAGTTGCAATAACTGGTTCGTTTTCTACAGGTGTTGATATTGTTTCAACTACTATGTCATCATCATTCGCCATTCCAGTCGGTAAAGTATTGTCCGGCGGTAGCAATTCCTCCTCCATTTTCTCAAAGGACAAAGGAAGCGGCACTTCGCCTTCGCCTTTCTTCTGTCCCAATAAACGTTTAAAAAAATTTCGCATATAATTCAGGTTGATAAATATCTACGTTATCTCGTGCATCCGCCCGTCGTGTACCTGCAGGTGGAAAACGATGGATAGAGTTGGTATTTGTCTTTGCCGACTTCCCGGAATCCATAATTATAACAGAAAGTCAGTTCATGTCCTGCTAACCGGGTTATCACAATATGTGTCAGGAAGTCAAACTCCTATCCCTCCTGAATAAGTTGTTCGCGCAAAAACATTTGCTTCGGTTTTATCGGGTTATACAACTGCTTTAACGCACCCCGGTTCCAGCGGAGCGCCGTATCCACCTTCTTAATTTCCTGCTGCTCCTCGATCTTTATTGCATTGTTATACTTGTCCTTGACCACGGGTTGCAGAAGATGCTTCGCCCTACATAGATGGGGCCTTCGCATTGTAAGCAGTATCCGATCGGTTCAGCCATATTTAAATGTACTAAAAATTATTCGTGTACTACCCGGGTATGACTCGCGTTGCGCACGCCGTAGTATTTCTCTTTCGCTTCTCGCCCGTCTAACTTTCGATGTGAATACAAACTCTTCACCTCACAAACCAGGTTAGTGGTGGGCATGGTAGCAGACAACCCTGATCAGCGCATTCCGCAAATAATGGTTCACGTCCAGGTGCAACACAAATTTGCCGCCTTGAAAAAGGAAGAAGCGGGATAAGCCTTAACACCAACGCATGCAAAATATTATAAACTGACAACTCCCCTTTATGCTGTCTTTCCTACTAATTCATTTGAATATCCTCGTCGATACTTCTTACCCTTCAAGTTGTCGGTTAGATGCGCCAACATTGGTAAACCGGTATCTCACCATCCCGGTAACTTTTCGGTTTATTGAGGTAGAAGAACAGGCCGAAACTCTTTTCCATAATGCTCCTTTTACGGTTTTGAAATTACGCCCGCAGGCGCAGTGACCAATTGAGTTCAGCTCTTATAATCTGTTAATAGGCAGCTACATGTGTTAGTTTCGTGGAGTTTCGTGGAGTTTCGGTATTTCTGAGTAATACTCCACGAATAACGCAATGGATCGTAACCGTAAAGGAGTGTAAAGGCAGGTATGATTAAAAAGCAAAAAGCCCGCAAACACTTGATTTTGCAGGCTTTCTTGACTCATTATTATCGTACTTAACGATTATCTGCGGAGAGAGAGGGATTCGAACCCCCGGAGGCTTTCACCTCAACGGTTTTCAAGACCGCCGCATTCGACCGCTCTGCCATCTCTCCGGCGCAAAAATAGGGGTACCATTCATTATGGCAAAAAACTTTTGCACCAAAAAAATACCTATTCCCCTGCTGCTTAATTTCTTATCTTCCATTATAGTCGCCTGGTTTTGACAGATTGCGTCTCCTCACGGCGTAATTGCACAGCCCGGCCTCAAAAGCCCCCTCCCATGCAAGTACTGTATTTAACCCTTAAAACCCTGTTCTCAGGCCGCATAAAGTATATTACCTGGGTAGCTATCTGCGCCTTTTTATTGGCAGGCGTATCCGGACTATGGCCGGTACAATCCCAACAGGAATGGGTGCGCAATACCTTTCAGATCATTTCCAACCTCCTGCTGGGAATCGGCACCTCCACCCTGGCCGCAGCATTGATCTCTACATTTGATCTCATCAATGTTACCAAAGTCGGTAACCTCATCAAACTCTTCTCCATCGACACCACCAAAAAAACCGCCATCGTCATTCCCCGGTTCGATAAGAAGTATTTCGACGAAAAAGAAGAGGGCAATTACGATGCAGCAGATAAAACGCCCAATGAAGTGTCCTTTCTCTCTTTTGCCGATTTTTCAACCGCCAAATTCCTGGTAGCCCTGCTGCAGGAACATCACCTGGGCGTGCCGGACATCATCACAGACAGCGAAGCCATGGACATACTCTCCAAAAAAGAAAAAATCAAACGGTACAAAAGCCTCATTTGCGTAGGACTCTATTCCAATCAACTTTCGAACCACATCAATTCGCTGAAACTGCCGAACCGGTATTTTGAATTTTCCGGAAGAAGCATCATTCATCCAGGCCCCGGCGAAAGGCAGTTGAAAATTCTGCAACCCGTCAAATCCAATGAGGAAAAATGGTACACACATACCCCTAATAGTCGCAATTGCTGCGACCTGGCCATGATCTCCAAAATCCATTATAAACTGGAGGGCGAACAGTCGCTGAGCATTTCTATTGTCGGCGGCCTGAACGCTACCGGCACCATCCTGCTCGGTGAATTTATTTACAGGTATTGGGATACGCTGCTCTGTAACACCATGGCAAGAAACCGCTCCAATGAATTCCGGAAACTGTATACCGAACCCAACTGCTGTATGGTTTTTGAAGCCAGCGGAGAGCTGAATGTTCGGTACGATGAAAACGCTACATTGATCCACTATCCGATTTTTGCCAGGGTGTGATGTCTGTAAATGCTTCGCCCCTGTTCATTGCCTGGTGTGATGCCCCAACACCGCCGGATTTCTGGCACTACCCCCCGCCAATTGGTTGCGCATCGTATTCATTAAGGGAAATTTTCCGCCCCTACCCAACCTCCACCCCTACCCTGTGGTATATGTTTACAAATACAAACCGATCTACCATGCGACTGTTTCTACCCTTACTTATGATTATTTGCCTGTACGGCACAGGGCTCAAAGCTCAATGCGACGCCACATTTACCACACAGGTCAACGGCGCCACCGTTTACGTACAGGCCAACGATTCCAACACCAATGTATACCACCAGTGGCGCTTTGGCGACGGTCACATAGCCTGGGCCCCCTCCACCTCCCACACCTATGGCGCCTCCGGCACTTACCTCATCACGCATTATGTGTTCGATTCGCTCAATACATGCGCCGACTCGGCCACCTATTCCGTAAACATCAACGTGCCGGCTACCTGCCAGGCATCCTTTATAGCCCACGATTCCACCCTTACCGGCTATTATTTATTCATTTCTACCTCAACCAATAGCAGCGGCTATATAAATAGCCTGACCTGGGTGATTGATGGCGATACCGTTTCCACCAACGAGTATTTTACCACCTACCTTACACCGGGATACCATAGCGTATGCCTTACCATTTCCACTACGGCAGGTTGTAGCAGCACCGCCTGCGACACCTTATGGGTAGATTCCACCCAAACCGATACCTGCAACATCAACCCCGGCTTTGCTGCCCAGGTAAGTGGCGCTACGGTGCAATTGCAGGCAAACGATAACAGTCCCTATAAACTCCACCTGTGGAAGTTTGGAGATGGCCAGCAAGGATGGGGCGCCAATGTTTCGCATACTTATGCCGCTTCCGGCACCTACATCATCAAACATTATATAACCGATTCGCTTACACAATGCACCGATTCGGCTTCGCAAACCATCAACGTAACGGTGCAGGCAACCTGTACGGCTTCCTTTAACGCCGTAGATACCATCGACAATTCCTATTATTTCTATTCCACTTCTACCAGTCCGGGTGGAAGCATTACGTCCTACACCTGGACCCTCAACGGTGATACCGTGTCCATCTCAAGCTGGTTCCATTATTATCTGCCACAAGGCTGGAACCAGGTTTGCCTGAGCATCACCACCAGCACCGGCTGTTCAGCCTCTGTTTGCGATAGCATATTTGTTGATTCCACCTCTGGTTGCACTATCGATGCATCCTTTACCAAAAACGTGAGCGATGCTACTGTAGAACTGCAGGGCGTTAATGCGTCCAATGTTTATCACCATTGGAAGTTTGGCGACGGTCACCAGGGGTGGGGCGCATATACCACGCACACCTATGCCGCTTCCGGCACCTACACCATCAGACATTATGTAACCGATTCGGTAAACAATTGCACCGACTCCTCACAGCAAACCATTACCATAACGCTTCCTCCCACCTGCCAGGCATCTTTCTACAAGAAAGATACCGTGCAACCCGACTATTATTATTTCGCTTCCACATCTACGGCCACCGGAGGAAGCATCAATTCCTACACATGGACCATCAACGGCGATACGGTAAGCACCTATTCCGTATTTGCAAGCGTATTGCAACCGGGATGGAACTATATCTGCCTCACTATTACGACCACGGCAGGCTGCTCATCGACTGCGTGCGACAGCGTATTGATCGATGGAGACTCCTGTGACGTAGATGCAGATTTTACTTACATTGTAAACGGCGCACAGGTACAATTACAGGCCTCCGACGCCAGTCCCAACCTGTATCACTACTGGATACTGGGAGATGGCAACCAGGCAGCGGGCCCGAACGTGTCGCACACATACCCCGCACCAGGCGTGTACACAGTACGGCATTTCGTAACTGATACCATCAACAATTGTTCAGATTCAGTAAACAAACTGATCACTATAACGTTGCCGGACACCTGCACTGCTTCTTTCGTAAGCTTTGATTCCACCGGCAATATCAAAGTGTTCTATTCTACATCCACCAGTCCGGGCGCATCCATTACCTCCTGGACCTGGACCATCAATGGCGACACAGTGTCCGCAGCGCCGGTTTTTGATACCATATTGTCGCCCGGTGGCTACCAGGTATGCCTCACCATTGGCACCAATAAAGGATGCACGGCTTCGGTATGCGATAGCATCTTTGTGAGCAGCAACGACAGCAGTTTCAGAAGCGGTCCAGCAGCAACGCTCGTCACCTCCTATCCCAACCCCACACAGAGTCATGAGGTGAAAGTAGCACTGCCCCTGCTGCAACCGGCCATGGTAAGCATCACCGTTTACAACGCATATGGGAATGTGGTGTACAGACAGCAAAGAGCCTTTGGCGCCGGCGACAACCGGATCAGTATACCGGTGACCGGTTTGAAACAAGGTCAGTACTTTATAGACATTCAATACGGCAACACCAGAAAGCGTAGCGTTTTCCAGAAAATGTAACAGCATAGCTTTGACCAGAATTGAATGAGATCATAAACCTTGGTTAACGAACAGGAAAACATAGATAGCATTATTGTTGGTTGCAAAAAGGGCGACCGCAGAGCTCAGGAGTTGCTGTACCGTAACTTTTACAGGGCAATGATGACTATTTGTGTCCGCTATACCAAAAATGAAAATGATGCGCTGGAAGTTTTAAACACCGGGTTTTTTAAAGTATTTAAAAACATCGAAAAGTACGACCGGCGGAAAGCTACATTGTATACGTGGATCCGCACGATCATCATCAATAGCTGCCTCAATTATATTAAAGCAAGGACTGTACAAACAGGATGGCAGGAACTGGATCAGGCGACAAGTGTAAGCTTGTCGCCTGACGTATTTTCCAAAATGTCGGCCGAGGAAATATTACACCTGGTCCGACAGCTTGCACCGGCCACACAAGCTGTTTTCAACCTGTATGTGATGGAAGGTTTCAGCCACAAGGAGATTGCACACCTGCTGGGCATCAGCGAAGGCACCAGCAAATGGCATCTCAGTGAGGCCAGGCGTGTATTGCAACAACTGATCAATAACGAAGCAACAGGCCCATGAGTGAACGATTACCATACGAGCAGCACCTGCACCAGCAATGGAACAATCTTCCATTGCCGGATGAGCAGGCTGCATGGGACGACATGGCGCGGCGCCTGGAAGAAGATGACGACGATAAAGGCATCTTCTTCTGGTGGCGCCCCGGCTGTGGCGTATGGGCATTGCTGTTGCTGCTGTTCGCTGTAGGCTGGTGGATCGTCAGGCCGGAAAAATATTTCAGTAATAAAAACAATAAAATTGATAGTGCTGCCTCTGTAACCATACATCCTCAACAGTATGGTTATAATCAACAGGAAAATCTGCACCCCAAAGCAAATGGTGATACCAATGCACCATCGCCGGCTGAAACTGAACGCCAGCACGTGAGCGGCCATGGCAATGATGCTAATAATGTATCGGAAGACGACAGGCATCCATCGTCCAATGATCGTATCAGCAATCAACGCGTTGTTAACCCGAATAACGGACAGGCTGCAGCAACCCGCGGGCGCAGAACACAACCAGGCGACAGACGAACCATGCGCACACGCGCACAGGAACGATCCATAGCGGATGACCTGAACCAACCCACTGAAGGAAATGTATCGGTAATCACTGCCAACAACATGGAAACTTCGCTCCTCCTGCCTTCTTTACCTGCTACCGTTCCTGCTTTTGACGCCACCATCAAAAGACCGCCGGTAAAAGGTCCGGAAATGCCGGTTGATTCATCGCTGGCGAAAAAAGCGGCTGATGAAGACAGCAGTCAATCCAGCAAAGCGTTTCCCTCTTTCGGCATTGCCATCCACCAGCTCATACCGGTGGCCGGGCAACAAGCCACGCCGTATAATGCATTGGGAAGAGAAGGCTCGCTGGGCGACTATATTCCTTCGGTGTATGTACGTCTCAACAAACCCGATAAATGGTTCGTACAGGCAGCCTTCCGTTACGGCGCGCCGCAAAATGTAAAAGAGTTTACCTATCACCAGGAAAGCATTCCTGACACGGGCGTTAGTCCGAGATTTGTTACCAACAGCTCCGCGCGACTGAAGAAAACATTTTACCACCAGTTGCCCCTTTCCTTCAATTACTATGTGCTGCCCAACTGGTCCGTAGGTACCGGCGTGGTATGGAACAAATTCTATGCAGCCATCACCGACCAGGAAACCATCAAACACGACAATTTCACCAATGGTGATAGTGTATTGTTCAAAGGCATTGTGAGCATCAAAAACGATACCTCCGGCACATTTGCGAAATCGTTCTTCCAGGGCATCGTGGAAACGCAGTATCAATGGAAGCGGTTGTCGATAGGCGCGCGGTACGCTTTCGGCTTGCAGCCTTATATCCGGTTTACGTTGCCAGGCATGGAAGAACAAAAAGAAAGCAACCGTTCGCTGCAGGTGTTCCTGCGGTTGGAGTTGTGGCGGCCGAAGAAACACAGATGGTAATACTGCCCACCCTTGATCACGTAGTAACGATCACAATGTAGTATTAAAGGTTAACAATTGCTTTTTATGCGGGTAAAGACAGGTACCGGATCAAATAGTACAAGGCCCAGGCGCCAAAACCAATGATGAGTATCCACACCCAGGCTGGAATGCTTTGCGGTGTTTCACTGCCTTCTATCAGGAACGATTGCTGATCGCCTTTACCATACGCATTGACCATAAGCGGCAACACGCCATCCACTACCGCATGCTCGCGGATGCCTTCAACAGCTATGGCAGGGCCGTTGCGTACCACAAACGGAATTTTTCGGATGCCTTCTTTCCCGGAAGGGTCTTTGCTGACAATTTTCAGCACGTGTTCCCCATCGGTAAGTTTGCGGGTATCCAGTTCAAAACTTACCGGCGATAATACAGCTGCAATGGGTTGTGGTTCGTCGTCAATAAAAATGTATATGGTGCTTTTTTCACTCATATCAGCGCATATTTAACATCGTTCTTTTGATATGGTCTTTAGCCTGTTCACCGGGATGCAGGATCCATTTAACCGTAAAAAATAAACTGAGCAACACGATGAGCGCAACGGCCCATACAATAAGGTAGTCCCAGCGACTGTCCGGCCCGGCGCCATGCGTAATGCCCCGCAAAATTTGTGGTTGATTCCTTTCGCAAACCGGGCAGCCCACTGCGGTCCAACCGAACAAAACATACGAAACAAGCAAACATGTTTTTTTCATTGCGTAGCAGCTTTAAGTTTTACAAAATCCATGATCTTTTTGATTTCTTCCGGCGTTACTTTTTTACCATTGTTGCCCCAACTGGAGCGTTCGTGATTGATGATCGCAGCTACATCCTGCTCGGAGAAATTCATAATGGTGCCTATGGGAGCCATGGCGCCGTATTCAGGACGGGCATCATAGCCATTCATAATGATGTCTACGTACAGTTCAAGGTTTGCGTCATCGTTTACCACCTTACTGCCTTTTAAGGGCGGGAAAGCGCCTGGCAAACCTTCCCCGTTTGCCTGGTGGCACGACTGGCAATTGGCTATATACAAAGCTGCTCCGTCTGGTCCTTTACCGGGCGTGGTTGATTGTTCAATCTCGCGTTTGTACAAAAAAGCGGGTTCAGGCATGCCATCAGGTAATTGTACCTGCTTCAGCGATTGCAGGTAGGCAACAAGGTTCAGCGCATCGCTGGTGGCCACTACTTTTCCTTTTTTGCCTTTCATATAATCAGGCGGTACATTTACCACCACATCATTTTCGTCCGGTGTGTCTTTAATGGTGAACAGCCAGGGATAGGCAGGCATCACAGACGCTTCCACCACTATGCGCGGGTTGTAGAGATGAACCAGGTTCCAGTCGCGCGACGGTTGACGGTTACCTATGTCCGTAAGATCGGGGCCTGTTCGCTCGGTGCCCATCAGGGTTGCTGTATTTTGCCAGATGCTGGTGCGGGTAATGCCTGCATAATCGGCTGGCACGCCCGGGCGACTGCCCCAGATTTTGTCCATGTCTACATTACGTACCTGCTGGGTATGACAAGCCACACAACCGTTGGCAATAAACACGGCTTTGCCTTTGGCAGCTTCCGCACTGAGCGGTTCGGCGCCGGGCAAGGGACGGTTCCTGTTCTGGTTGTTTACCGCCGGTATGATGGCCACCAAAATCGTCAGTACCACAAAGAACAGGGTGGCCACTGTAAAAAGCATTTTATGATTATCGAAGAATTTCATTACTAATGGTTGAAACTGTTACGCGATAGGTTCAGGGTGAAGGGTGGCAGCCTTTTGCAATTGAAGGATGGCAGTTTCCCGCACATCGATGGCTTCCTTCCGGGCAATCATTTTGTACATGTTGTAGGCAAAGAAGATGTGCGACAGCCACATCAAACTACCGCCAATGGCGCGCCACAACCAGTAAGGTCCCATCAGCTCCACACTTTCTATAAAGGGTTTTCCCTGCATCCAGGCCAATCCTTTCAAGGTGCCGCCGATCATTAGCGGAACGGAATAAAACAAGAGACCAACCAGCGCCATCCAGAAATGTGCACCGATGGACCAATGCGGCGCTTCGCGGCCGGTGAGTCGCGGCACCACCGCATAGGTACATGCCCACAATAAAAAGCTGATAATACCATACATGGTAAGATGGGAATGCGCCACCGTAAAATCAGTAAAGTGCCATACCAGGTTGGTGAACCGGAACGCTTCTGCACTGCCCTGCATGGAACCGGTAAAATAAAAGATGATGCCTACCAGGAAGAATGGCAGTGTATAGCTATCCCGCACCTTGTACCACGCGCCTTTGAACGTCATCAAAAAATTAGTAGTGCCTGCTATTACAGGAATGGCCATGCCCATGCTGCCCACAATAGCCACCGTTTGCAACCACCAGGGTATGGAGCTGAATACAAAATGATGCGAACCGATAAGCGTGTAAAACAATATCTGTGTCCAGAAGGCCAGTATGCCGAGGCTGTAGGAATAAATGGGTTTATTGAGTTGCTGGGGCAGAAAATAATACACAATACCGAGTGTAAACAACATGAACCACATGCCCACTCCCTGGTGCATGTAATATCCCTGGATGATGGTTTCGCCCAAACCGTTTTGCCAGTAAGGTAAATATGCCGCGAGCGCAATAACAATGGTGAAGATCACTGCCGACACTATGTACCAGTTGGAAATATAAATCTGTTTGGTAGCACGGGCAGCAATCGTTTTCCAATAATTGATGAGCGTAAGCGCCAGCCCGATGCCGAATAACAACATTACCGGCCAGGTATATTCGCGGTATTCGCCCCCACCATTGTTGATGCCTGCCATCAGGCAGATGGTGCCTATGACCACCGATGCGTTGATGCAATACAAGGCATACCATCCCATCCTGATACTCGCCAGTTTTACATTACTGACCCGGGGAACAATATAATATCCCAGTCCCAGCATGGCCAGCGAAGCCCATCCCCAGAAAACCGCGTTGGTATGCACCGGGCGCAGCCTGCCAAAACTCAGCCAGGGCAGGTGGTCGGCATCCGGCGCCAGGAATTTGATACCCACATACTCTCCTACTGTGGTGCCAAACAGCAGCCACCAGGTAGCCGTACCGAGGTACCAAAGCACCAGCCGCGACAAACGGGGATCTATATGCGGACGTGGCAATGCTTTCTTTTTGGCTGCCACCACCGGAAGGCCCGGTTCACCCTTGATCTGCAGCAGTCCACGGGCATCATCCGGCTGTTGTGTGCCGGAAAGTTCCTGCTGGCTGAGCGAATAATCGAGCGCTGCCTTGCGCTTCTTCAATACATTCTCCACCACTTCATCCGGCAATGATTTCAGGTAATCCGCAAAGGCGGCCGCTTCTATTAACTGAGCGCGCCTGCGATATCGTTTGGCCATATTGCTTAAGCGCACCGTAAGCAGGATCAGGGTGGCCAGCACCGGTATACTCACCAGTATGATGGTGATGATAATGCCGCCTTCTCCCAACAATGAGGAGGGTTCTGAACTTACCGGCGCCTGTGCCATCAGCTGGTGGCTGCCGGAAAGAGCAAGCGTGGCAGTGATCAGGCATGTAATCAGCAGGCGCATGACGCCCGTATGATTGCCCTGCTTTTTTTTGTATTGCAATACCGCATCAATCTGTTTACTGGTGAGCCGGCGGAGATGTTCCTGGTACCGCTCCTTTTCGTCAGCGCCGCTTCGCTGGTTACTGCTGTTGCGCAATTCAATCACTTTTAAAACCATAAGGGCTGCCACGGCGAGCATTGCTACTGCCAGCGCCAACATCAACCCCCTCCACCATGGACCTGTTGCGAGCAATGAATATCCTGTTTTTCCCGCTTCCTGGGCTGCGGCAGGCACCATCATCATCAAGATACACAAGAGAAAAGGAACAGTAATAGCCGGTTTCAATCGTTGCATAATTCAGATATTAAGACCTTTTTATCTTTTATTATTGCAAAAAAAATGTCACGACCTTTTCAGAAACACTTTACTTTTTTCAAGCGATGCCGTGAACGTACCTACTTTGGCATTTTCCAGCATTTTCATCAATTGACCGCGAATCTTTTTGAATTCATGGTGAATGGGACAGGGATGCGTTTCGGAGCAGTAGCGCAACCCGAGACCACAACCCCGGAGCACCTTGTCGCCATCAATGGTTCTGACAACATCCGCCAGTGACCTTTCCATGGAAGTTTTGTCGAGGTAAAATCCGCCATTGGGACCTTTCATGGATTGCACCAATCCTTTTCTGCCAAGTTCCTGCAGTATTTTGGCAATAAAATGTTCAGGAGAATCAATTCCTTTGGCAATTTCCTTGATTCCTGCCCGCTGACCCTCCTTGGTCTTTCGCGCAATGAAGATCATTGCCCTGATAGCATATTCGCAGGTTTTTGAAAACATCGTTTGACGGAGCAAAGGTATATACAGCAAAGATAAAAGACAAGTTTATCTTTTATTTATTTTAATGCATTCTTATTACTATAATCATATTTCCGTGAGCAAGCTCATTACTTAAACCGGTTCAGATGAATACCCAGTTTTTTCATGCGCGAACTTAAAGTGGTAGGTGGAATGCCTATCAGCGCCGCAGCACCATCTGCGCCAAACACTTTGCCTTTGGTGGCGCGCAATGCGCGTTCCATATTCTCCCTCTCGAGTTGTTCCAGTTGGGCTGCTGTGAGTATTTTTTCAGGTATTGCAGGGTTGTGTGTTGAAGATGCTTCGGAAGCGGTGATACCGGTTAATTGAATGCTCCCCTCCCGGCTGGTAATGACGGCACGCTCCATGATGTTCTGCAATTCGCGCACATTGCCGGGCCAGTGGTAGTGCAGGAGTTGTTGTTTGTCGGCCTCCGATAATGTTGGCTGCGGACGGCCATACCGCGCTGCATATTTCGCCAGGAAGGCTTCGGCCAATAGCAGGATATCGTTACCGCGCTCCCGCAAAGGCGGCAGGTACAAGGGGAAAACGTGCAGGCGGTAATACAGGTCTTCCCGGAATTTCCCGGCGGCCACTTCTTTTTTCAAGTCGCGGTGGGTGGCGGCAATGATGCGCACATTCACCCGCCTGGTGAATGAACTGCCTACCTGTTCAAATTCTCCGTACTGGACCACACGCAGCAGTTTGGCTTGCAAAGCCAGCGGCAGTTCGCCAATTTCATCGAGGAACAAGGTGCCTTTATCGGCTAACAAAAAACGTCCCTCGCGCGCCTGTACGGCGCCGGTAAAAGCGCCTTTCACATGACCGAACAATTCGCTTTCTATCAACTCTGCCGGCAGCGCCGCACAATTGAGGGTGATAAATGGTTTATCGCTTCGCAGGCTCTGGCGAAAAATTTCCCGGGCCACCAGTTCCTTGCCGGTGCCGGTTTCGCCCAATATCAGCACGGTGGAATCGGTTGCGGCTACCTGTTGTATCTGGGCAAAGGTATGTTGTATGGCTGCGCTTTCGCCTATGATCTGGTTCATCTGGTAATTGCTCACTTTTTCGCGCAGCATGGTTGTTTCCACCGTCAGTTGCTGAATTTCCGCTTCACGCTGCAAACGGTCCTGTACGTTGCGGATATACAGCGCATAAAAATGCCGGTTGTTGTAGGTATAGCCTGACAGGGTGGCATCGGCAGGAAATTCATCTCCGGTGGCCGTCACGCATTGCAGGTAGCCCTGTATCCAATGGGCGCCGGGCCGGGTGCGGGGCATGGCGGCAAAAGGAATGGCCTGCTGCAATTTGCGGTAACCTTCCGGCGTAAGAAACTTTCGTATATCCTGACCAGTTAGTCTGCCGGCATGCACCCGAAACGTCCGGTGGGCCGATTCATTGGCCTGGGTAATTTTCAGTTCGGTGTTCAGTTCCACAATAGCGTCCATGGTGCCATTGAGCAACCGGCTCAGTTTGGATTCACTGTCCTGCAATTTCTTTTCATCATGCAGCCTGCGCAATTCAGCCGCCGCGCATGCAGCAAACAACTGGAAGATGACAAACACCTCCGGAATTTCTTCCATCGGCTGCTGGTCGAGGAGCGCCAGGTGTCCCAGCACTTTGCCATCCTTGTCTTTCAATGCCAGTCCCATATAACTCACAGCGCCCAGCGGTGGCAGGTCGGGATCGTCGGGATAGAGTTCAATCACGCGGTCGGGCACATGGCATACCGTGTCGGCTTTCAATACCGGCTCGCAGGGCGTGCCCTTCACAGCATAGCGGTATTGCTCTACAAAACGGCCATTGAGCCAGAATGCCAGCGAATTCAGTTCATGTGTTTCTTCAAGGTATTCGGTTACCCACACCCCATGTACCTGGAGCACTTCGGCCAGTTCTTTTACCAGTTGCCTGAAGAATGGCTTTCCCGTGTGCGCCGAAGTGCCTTCAAATATTCTTTTGAGCGCAATCATCAGGGAGGGAGCCTGCCGGGGAGCGGGTCGTTTCATCATATACTACGAAATTTCGTAAATAAAAGTACGATAATTCGTAGTAAAACGAAATTTCGCAATTGCAATTTTTTGGCACGAATCAGCTAACGTCTTGACTATCAGCCATTTAATACTTCTGGCAAGGATATGGTTATCCTTCGTGCGTCAATAAATTTTTTTATCAGTATCAAATATTCAAATCATGCAAGCAAGTAAAACAAAAATGCTCAACGGCGTAGACATTGAAAGACTCGAAGGCACTATTGCCGCTGTAACTGACAATCCGGCCATTGCCGATTTCAAATTCCGCGCAGCCAATAAATGGATCAATGGCGGTCATAACCGCTCCCTTATCAAGAGCTTTTATGGCGGCTGCCAGGAAGATACTACGCGTACTGAACCGTTTGTGCTGGACAACGACGAACCGGATATCCTGCTGGGTAAAGACAATGGCGCCAACCCGGTAGAGTACGTATTGCACGCGCTGGCCGGTTGCTTAACCACTACCATGGTATACCATGCTGCCGCCCGCGGCATTCAACTGGAAGGCGTTGAATCAAGTTTGGAAGGATATCTTGATCTGCATGGGTTCCTTGGCCTGAAAGCGGTGCCCCGCGGGTATCAGAACATTCGCGTACAGTTCAGGCTCAGCGGCGACCTTACACAGCAACAAAAAGAAGAGATTGTTGCCATGGGACGCAAGTATTCACCTGTGTATGATATGATGAGCCGGGCCGTGCCCAACCTGGAAATCAGTGTACAATAAAGGTGCAGGAGCATCGGTTGTGTTTCTGACCCGGCCCGGAAAATTACCGTACAATAAAGGGTGGTTCGTGTAGGGTAAATCAGGAGGCTGTCTCAAAAGTTTTGAGCAGCCTCTTTTTGTTTCGGTAACCTGCCTATTTCAGGCAACACGCAGCACCTACATTTTATTTGCCAATGCCTTTTAATGAATTGCCATCAGTTAACAAGCACCGAAACAGGCCGCACCTTTTTATCCACGCCCCAGCTGGCAGAAGGTTCCGGTCCCATGATAATTTCCAGTTCTCCACCGGCCACAATATCACGGTACAGGATATATGAATGATCATAGTCCATTCCGTTCAAATGCACATGCTGTATGTATTTATTGTTGGCGCCGTTGTTTTGCACCACTATGCGGAATGTTTTTCCATTGTCCAGGTACAGGGTGGCTTCATCTACCACCGGGCTTCCCATTACATACATACCGCCCGCCGGGTTTACCTGGTATAAGCCGAGTGCGGACAATATATACCACGATGACATTTGTCCAACGTCTTCATTACCGCAAAGCCCGTCTACCTTGTCGGAATACAAACTGTCGAGGATGTACCGCACCTTGTCCGCTGTTTTCCAGGGTTGTCCTGCAAAAGCATAGAGATAAGGGATATGATGGCCCGGTTCATTGCCATGTGCATACTGGCCAATAAGTCCGGTGATGTCTGCCGAAGCTTCTTTGCCCATATCGCCCTGCAGCACAAACAGGCTGTCGAGCCGTGCAATGAACGCCTCCTCTCCTCCCAGCAACGTCATCAGGCCTTCCACATCGTGCGGCACCAGCCAGGTATATTGCCAGGCATTGCCTTCGGCAAAATCATCTCTCATATGGCGGGATTCAAAGGGACTGAAAGGCGTGCGCCAGGTATTTTCGTTTATACGTCCCCGCATGAAACGGGTGAGCGTATCAAAATAGTTGGCATAGCTTTTTGCCCGGTTGCTGAAATACACAAAATCTTCCTGCTTACCCATTTGCTTTGCCATTTGCGCAATGCCCCAGTCGGCGATGGCGTATTCCAGTCCCATAGCCACGGATTCAACCATGCTGTCTGCAGGAATGTAACCGTATTGTTTTACGTATTTCAGTCCCCGCTCATCGAGCATGGCAGTGGTTTTTACAGCCTCCCAGGCAAGCGCGGTATCAAACCCGCGAAAGCCTTTGAGGTAGGCGTCCGTCACCACGTGAATGCCGCTGTTGCCGGGCATGGTATTGGTTTCATTGCCCATTAAATGCCATACCGGCAATTTGCCCTGCTGCTGGTAAATGGCCAGCATGGAGTTGATCATATCATTTACCCGGTTTTGCTGGGTAATAGTATACAGCGGATGCGCCGCACGATAGGTATCCCACAATGAAAAAGTGGTAAGATTGGTAAAGGAAGCACCGGTATATACTTTTTTATCTGTACCGCGATAGTCACCATTGTGATCATTAAACACAGAAGGCGCGATCATGGTATGATACAAGGCTGTATAAAACGTACGCAGCCGCGCAGTGTCGCTTGTTTTGATGCGCAGTTTGGCAAGCTCCCGGTTCCAGGCTGCATCGGCATTTTTCACCACGGTTTCAAAATCATTGTGCGGAATTTCAGCGCGGATATTGGCGGCTGCATTGGCCGTGTTTACGGGAGAAATGCCCACTTTCACCAGTACCTTTTCACCTGCGCCGGTGGCAAACCCGGCCACCGCTTTAATGCTGGTTCCGGTTAATTCTTTTCCCGGCATGCTTACCGTATCATCATACAAGGAAAATTGTGCAATGGGTTTGGAGAATATAGCAGTGAAATAAACCTGCTGGTCTTTAGCCCACCCGGTAGAAAACCGGTGGCCTTCAATAGTGGTATCATTCACCTGCCTGATCATGCAGTTGACGGGCCTGTCCCACCCGATGCCTTCCTGCAGGTCGATGATTATTTTGGCATCGTCTGAAGCAGGAAAGGTGTATTGATGAAAACCTACCCGTTCGGTGGCAGTCAATTCAGCTTTGATGCGATAGCGTTGTAATTGCACGGCATAATAACCGGGACGCGCTACTTCCTCTTCATGCGAAAACAGCGAGAAAAAGCCGCTTTCATAATTGCCCGGCACGCCGGTGCGCATAGTGACCGGACCGGTGGCGGGCATCAGGCTGATATCCCCCAAATCCCCAATACCGGTACCACTCAAATGCATATGCGAAAACCCGATAATGGTGGAATCTGAATAGTGATAGCCGCTGCACCAGTCCCAGCCTTCCGTCATGTTGACCGGTCCTAACTGTACCGCACCAAAAGGCACATTGGCGCCCAGGAAAACATGGCCATGAAAACCGGTGCCGATAAAAGGATCAACAAATTGCGTAAGCGAAGGGGCTGCATCTTTGGATGGTTGGCACGATAACAAGCTTACCGAGGCAGCAAGCATAACACTGCTGATAAGGGAATTTATTTTCATGTTGCTGGTATGGTGGTTGGGTGGAATGAATGACTATTTTTTCCGGGCCGGTTTGATGGGCAACGGGGCAGATAGTTTAATATCAGCCGCACTGGCGCCAATCACTATTTCATAATCGCCCGGGTACAGTTTCCATTGCCGTTGCTGCAAATCCCATTTCTGCAGTTCCTGCAAGGGAATACTGAAATGTACTATTGTTTCTTCATTCTTTTTGATATGTACCCGGCGAAAAGCTTTTAATTCTTTTACCGGCATTCTTTCCAGCGAAGGGTAACGCACATATACCTGCGCCACTTCATCGCCGTCCATAGCGCCGGTGTTTTTTATTTTGATAGAAAAGTGCAGTGTGTCATTAGCAGATCGCACAGCATTCGGTTGGGTGTTCCATTGATAGGCAAAAGAAGTATAACTCAATCCATAGCCAAATGGATATTGCACCTTGCCATCATAGTACCGATAAGTCCTGCCCTTCATCCCATAATTTTCATAGGGCGGCAAATCGCTGAGGGATGCATAAAACGTAATGGGCAGTCTGCCGGCAGGCGATACCTCACCAAACAAAATATCCGCCAGCGCGAGGCCCCCCTGTTCGCCGGGGTACCAGGCCAGCAGGATGGCGTCTGCGTAGGGTTCAATAGCAGAAATGTCTACATTGCTGCCGGCGGTTACCACTGCAATCACCGGTTTATTCTTTTTGCGCAGTTCACGCAACAGGGCAATATGCGGGGCAGGTAAATCCAGTGTGAGTTTATCGCCGCCATTGGCTGCCAAAAATGCGTCGCCGCCTTCGCCTTCATACACGGGCGTTAACCCGATCACCGCAATAGTGATATCACTTTCGCCGGCAGCCCATATGCCGCCAAAGCGGGTGGTGTCGGTGAAATCACTGCCCTGGTCGTATTGCACTACGGTGGCGGGACCGGCAGCCTGCGCAATGCCTTCGGCAAACGTGACGATATTGCCCGACATACCATGATAGTTCGCCACCATGGGACCGAGCGCTCCGGCATTGGGGCCCAGCACCATGATAGAACCGTATTTGTTGCGGGGCAAGGGCAGCAATCCTTTGTCGTTTTTCAACAACACAATACTTTGTTGTGCGGCTTTGCGGGCCAGCGCAATGTGCTGCTCATTGTGTACGCTTTCAGCGCCCAGGCTACTGAAAGGAATGTGTGTTTTATCGTCGTAAAAACCGAGTTTGAATTGCGTGCGCAGTAACGTGCTGAGCGCCGCATCGATGTCTTTTTCCGCGATAAGGTTTCGATTAATAGCTTCGCGGAGATTTTGCTGGTACAGGTTGGAGCAATCAAGATTGACGCCTGCCCTGATGCCGGCGGCGGCCGCTTCTACATTGTCTTTATATACTTTGTGAAAACGCACCATATCGTCCAGTGCACCGCAGTCGGTAACGATGTGGCCCGTAAAATGCCATTCGTTCTTTAAAATCTGTTGCAGCAGGTTGCCGCTGGCGCAACAGGGTTCGTTGTTGAGGCGGTTATAGGCGCACATGATGCTTTCCACGCCGGCATCCACCAGTTTTTTAAAGGCATAGAGATAGGTTTCCCGCAGGTCTTTTTCATCTACCACGGCATTGAACCCGTGGCGTCCCTTTTCAGGTCCGCTGTGTACGGCAAAATGTTTGGCGGCGGCAGCCGCTTTGAGATAACGGTGATCATTACCCTGCAATCCTTTTACGAAGGCAGTTCCCATGGTAGCGGTGAGAAAGGGATCTTCGCCATAGGTTTCCTGTCCCCTGCCCCACCGCGGGTCGCGGAAGATGTTGATATTGGGCGACCAGAACGTGAGTCCCATGTATTGCAGATGCCTGCCCATGGCCGTAGCGAGATTGTATTTGGCGCGGGCTTCGGTAGCAATGGTGGCAGCTACCTGGTGCACGAGGCTATCGTTGAAAGTAGCGGCCAGCGCAATGGCTTGCGGAAATACCGTTGCCTCCCCGGCGCGGGCAACGCCGTGCAGGGCTTCATTCCACCAGTTATAGGCGGGTATGCCGAGGCGTTCAATGGGCGGACTATTGTAGCCCATGAGCGAAATTTTTTCTTCGAGGGTGAGACGCGATACGAGGTCTTTGATCCGCTCTTCCATCGGGGCATTGCTATCCCGGAATAACGGTGTTTGTTGTGCGTGTACTGAAACAATGAAAAACAGGAATGCTACCAGGTTAAGTAAACGATTCATCGATGGCGTTTTTTGAGACTTTGCGACGCTGTGGCTTTGTGGTCGTCATTACAAATATTCAAAAAAACTTTGTGTGCCTGCGCGCCTGCACGCGCAAAAATCTGCGCGGTTACAGAAAGAGAAGCACCTGACGGTTGGTGCCGCAGATGCTTTCTCTGACTGTCTATGCCCTCTGCCTGAGTGTAATGTTCGCACGCTTCAACGTCCGCGTCTGGCCGGTTTTTCATGCAATTTCTTTCCATTCAAAACGCGTATGTCTACAGTCTCTGTGAGTTGTATGTTGTTAACGTATGGATGCAGTTTGATCAGCACTTCCTCTGCGTTGGTAAGGGGCATGGTAAACGCCACCTTCATCACGCCCCTGCCTTTGGCCGGAATTTTACCCGGGTTGGTAAAGATCAGTCCGGGCGGATGGTTCACTGCTACAAAGCGCAGGTCCATTTCCTTGTTGGTGTTGTTGGCGTAATGCAGTTCCATGTGTTTGGTTTCGCCGGGACGTACATAGCCGAAGGCCATCACCTTGAGGCGGAGGTATAATCCATTGGCGAAGTTGTACGGGTAATCGTCTTCAATGGCATGTTCCGCGGGTTGGATTGTACCTTCTATCCAGATGCGGTTGTAGTGCTGGCGGTTATTGCTGAGCACGACAATTTCTTTGGAGAAGAAACCGGATTTGTAGGCAGGGTCGAAGGTGATGGTGACTTTTCCTTTGGCGCCGGGTTGAATGGGGCCCTGGGTAATTACGTTGCCGATGCAGCCACAGCCGGTGTGGACTTCGTCGATGGTAACGGGCGCTTTGCCGGTGTTTTTGAAAATGAAGGTGTGCGATACTTTGCCGTTAGATTCCCTGATGGTGCCAAAATTGTGAATTTTTTGGTCAAACACTATGGTGGGGGATGGTGTTTGAGCGGGTAAGATGTTTGTGAGGGGAAGGAGTAATAAAGAAATGAGATAGGCTTTCATTTGGTTTTGGTTTGGGTTAAGTTGTCTCACCTTTGTAGCGCATTTTTGTGACCACCCCGTCCATGCAACATGGTTCCCAGTGGTAAGTATGTGTGGCGCCCCCGCCAGCACGATTTTACACCAGCAGCAATGCTGCTTGGATGGGGTGGTAAAAATCTACAATGTTCCATGGACGGAGGTTGCCCCACAATTCCTCCTATTCAGCATACACCTGCAATTCCGCCAGCCGCCTGTTCTGCGTACTGGTGGAAGTAGAATAATACAACACCAACCTGATAAACTTCGCAGGTATCGCTTTATAAAACAAAATATAAGTATACCCAGAAGCAAAAGAAAGATTTTCACGCAACGGTGCTCCAATGGCATCGTAATTGACACCATCTTCACTCAAATATACCTCCACCTGTGTAGGCGTGACACTACTGGTAGTACTGGTGTACACCCGCACGCCCGTCACCTGCTTCACCTCCTGCATGTTCACATCTGCCTGTCCCGGCGATGTATTCCACCGCGAATACGAAGTGGTGGAGCCGTCCAATATGCTCCCGCCGCCGCTTATCTGCGTGGGATCAGGCGTTAACACGGCGGTCCAGGATGAACGGTCAGCTATAAGCGAACCCAATGCCTGCGCAGCAGCTCTGTTGTAAGCAATTCTTCTTTGTTCCACACGTACTACTATATACGTTACCTGGATGGCTTCATTGGAAGAAATAGCGCCTGCTGCCGGATTCGATACGCTGGTCAGCCGTATCGGGGCCATATAGGCTTTTTCTGTCAGTTGATGCAGGTTGGCCGTTTCAACTGTAATGGTAATGGAATCTACAGAACGGCTGGCGCCCGCAGGAATTGTCGCCGCCAGCGATTGCGCATTCAGTATGCCCGCCGGAAAGGGCTTGTAGTTGGTATTGTGTGCTTCGTTGTACGCTTCCACCAGGCTGTTATCCAGTTCGGCGCTGATGGTTACCTCTTCGGTTACCTCTCTCGAAGCACGCACCGGGAATTTGATGGCGTCGGGCATGGTGGTGGAAAGCGTTGCCCAACCGGGACCATTTACATCAGGAATATTCACCACGGAATAGCTGATGGAATTTTGCGGCGCATCGCCTGAACTCACTTCGTTGGTAAAGAATTTTACTTCAGGGTCGCCGGTTATATCGTAGCTGTCTTTTTTCCTGCACGACGCCAGCACAGCGGCGGCAAGCAGGCAGCAGACAAAATATTTGGGGGTTGACATCATGGTAATTTTTTTTCGTTGAAGAACATTATTGACTGCACTTGTTCAGTTCATCATTTGTCCATGTTACGTACTGTGATTTATCGGCCAGCGTGAGGTTATCATTGCCCAGGGCGCCGGGGTCCCAGTACACCTTGCTCCAGTCCATATCGTACCGCGATCCTTCTTTGGAGAGGTTATGGAAAATATGTCCTGAACCTTCATTCAGTTTCCAGTAAGCCAGCAGTCCGTCCGCGTTCGGATCAGCGCCACAGAGATTGAGTTTGATTTCACTGGGGGTAAGCGCGCGGCTCCATACACGACACTCGGCAATACGTCCGTTGAAATACTGGCGTGTGTCGTAACCGCCCCATACCTGTCCGAACTGCATGCGTGAAAATTCCAGTACCATGCTGCCGGACACTTCCGCCGCCTTGTTGCCATCCACATACATAATGCATTTGTTTCCATCATACGACAGCGAAATGGTATACCATTGATTGGGATTGAAATTATACGCGAAGGCGCTGCCCAGCGCACCGATTAACTGCAGGGAGTTGTTGGGATTGCCCAGTTCACCATAGCGCAAACCCACCGTGGTTTCTTCCCATTGGTTGGTCCAGAAGGCCAGCGTTTGTATCGGTTGTGGATTACTGTTACCATCTCCCCCGCGGAAGGCATATACCAGGTTTTTGATTTCAACCGTAAAATTGGCCAGTCGCTCGGGATTTTGCGGATCAAAAAGGAAGGCGCCGTTGAAACGACCCCTGGTGCCCGGCGAACCGGTAGTGGCGCCGGTAGCGTTGTTCATGGATACGGCTGCAAAATTGATGATGCGTGCAATGCGCAGGAAGATGGTACGGGATGATTCCAGCACGCTCATATCACCCTTGTTCACCGATTTGATGGTAAGCGGTATCAGGTAGGTGCGTCCATCCACCAATGGCGCTGTGGAAATCACCTTTACAGAAACCGGCGTGGAAGCCGTAGCACCTGCCTTGATCACAGCATTCATATCCGTGATTTCAATGGCTTCTTCCGGCACTACAAAATAACTTGTTTTATGTTCTTCATTATAGGCAGCCACTGCTTCAGGATCGAACGCAAAAGTGATGGAGATATCTTCTGTTGCTTTATGGGTAGCGGTGGCAGTCACTGCATAGGTGGCAGGCGTATTCTCCACCGTGAACTTTACCACCGGGTCCACTTCCGTTCCGGTGACAAGAATAACCGGGTGCCCGAACTCCGCCTTTTTACAACCCTGCGCAAAGAGGAGTACCAGCATTAATCCCAACGATACTATATACCTCATAATGTTTTCATTTAATAGTTAGCAATGGAGCGAATGTTTAATGCGCTGCCGGATTGGCAATCTGGATACAGCGCCGGATGTTGTAATACGGAATGCCCGTTTTTGAATAGTAATCCCGGTCGAAATAGAAAGCGCCAAAACCTGCTTTCTTACCTTGCGTTGGGTTCCACCGGGCCATTCCTTCCAGCGAATACATCCTGGTACCATCGGTAGTGAGCGTATTGCCATTCGCTTCCACAAAGGGAGTTCCTCCGTTTTCTGAATGGTCGCCGAAGTTTTCTGTTACTATGAATTTTTCAGGCGGGATAGCCGAAGCTACCGCGTTGTAATAGGATTGCAAACGCGCGGCAGAGTGCTCCGAGAAACCTTGCGTATAGGCCTGCCGCACGAAATAATTGGCGTATTCACCGGTGGCCGCAGGCGGCACGGTGTTATAAAAATTTATGATGAGCAGTTTATCGGGATACATGCCTTTTGGCCCGAAATACTGCCCGATATGCTGAACGAGTTTCAGGAAATTATTGCCCTGCAGAAAATCGCCCTCCGGTTCGTAGTCGAGGTCTACGCCATCGAGGTCAAGATCGCTGTCCAGCACCTGGTCAACCAGGTATTGCGCATACACTTTAATGCCTTCGTCATTCCTGTTGGCCGCCAGGTCGTACACGGTACCATCTCTCAGGGTAATTTTATGGTTCATGCGTGTGATGGTAGGCACTACAAAGCGGGTGCCTTTCTTTTCCTTCACAAATTTGATATCGGCATAGGCAACCGGCGCATAGGCCTCACTGTTGGGGTCATTACTGGGTATGCCCATCCACAGGGAAACAATGTCCATACTATCAGGCAGTCCAATAATGCGTTCTCCCCACGAAGCAGGGTCTTTATATCCCGTAGCCCCCTCAATGGGCGCATAGGCAGCATACCAGCCAAAACAAAGCGTGTGATCTGTTTTTTTATAAGCGCGCAGATTGGCATAATACTGCTCATCGTAGGTATTGAGTTTCTGTATTTCCAGCGGCGTATCCTTGATGCAGCCGGACAGCACACACATCCCGGCGAGCACTGTTACAATGATTTTTACTTTTCTATTCATACCACTTGGTTTGATAGTTCAGTGAATTATTTTTTGTCCCACCACAGTCGCGTGCCGCCACCATCTGCGCCGCCCAACAGGGCAACGCCAGTTTGCACGCCGGCCGCGTTATTATTGTATTCCGATTGCGGGTATGGAATGCGGCGTACAAAACCGGGTATGGTGCCATTACTGCGGTTGGTAACTACGGGGAACAGTTTGGGATAACCCGTGCGGCGAAATTCGGCCCAGCCTTCGGGACCATCGGGATACATGGCGATCCATTTCTGGGTGATGATGCGCTCCAGATTTTCTTCAAAAGGGGCCGCATCGTTCCAGGCAATGGTGATGTTGCTGGGTGCCGGTGCATTGTTGCCACTCTGGCCGCTGTTGTCGGTAAAGGGTATAGGGGTTGAAGTATTGTCAGCAGCGTAGTTGGCTGCATCGGTAGCGGGTAATCCGTTTTCGGCGAAAGAGGCCGCAATGCCCTGCCTGTAGAAATCGCCTGCATCACCGCCCATATTCCAGCCACGCAGGGCGCCCTCTGCCCGCAGGAAATAGGATTCTGCGGCAGTCATCCACACAATCTGCGTAGTGCTCATATTCATGTTGAGATTGGAAATGGCCGGACCGGTATACGGCGTCCAGTTGGTGGTAACAATGCCCTGGCGCACGCCATGGTAATTGCCGTCATTCGCTTTGGTGAAATAGGCCGCGCGGCGGGGGTCGTTGTACCCGTTCATATAGCTGTCCATAGAGGCGCTCATACGCGCTTCACCGGCGTTGAAATCGTAAGCTATTTCATACAGCGGGTGATAATAGTTGATCAGCGAATGCTGCAATGCCGCCCTTTCATTGGCATTGCTGATAAAACCGAAAGGATGGGCGGCAGATTTCTCGGCTTCCGTTTTGGCCAATTGTTCATCAGCATATACCACGCGCATGGCTAACCGCAAGCGCAGGGTGTTGGCAAACTTTATCCAGTTCACCACGTCGCCTTCGTAAATATGATCGTAGCGTTTCAACACGGGTACGCCGGGATTGCCCTGTGCAAACAGCGTCAGCACATCGATGGCCTCATCCAGTTCTTCAAAAAACTTTTTGTACACATCCTGCAGTGAGTTGTAGGTGTTTTGCAGGTTGCCGGCGCCAAAATTGATATAGGGAATAGGCCCATAAGCGTCAGCCACACGATGCATGGCCTGCACTTTTACAATGGTGGCCATGGCCGCTACTTCGGGTTGCCCCTGTTCATTGGCTGCCTTGTTGATGGCCTGCCAGGCGGGCATTACTGAAGCAAAACCGCTGGTAAATGTGCGTTCAATCCAGCTCGTAATAAAATGATACGAACCATTGTGCACGCCGCCAAACCAGGTGCCGGTGGGCGCTATATAGCCGGAATACACATCGCTGGTGAGGCCCTGCGCCACCTGGTAATCGCTGCTGAGGTTGGTACCGTCTTTGAACAATACCACGTTGCGCTGCATCTGCGAAAAGAAGGCGCCCGTTTTCAGGTTGTCGGTAGCCATCATCTCTTCCGTAGCCTCGTGCTGGTTGGTATTCCATTTTTCAAAATTGCGGGTACAGGCTGTACCTGTCAGCAGTATCACTACAGCCGGCACTGTCAATTTTTTGAAAAGAAATAATTTATCTGTGATCATAATTGTCGTTATTAGATTATCAGAATTCAAGTCTTACAGAAAAACCAACGGAGCGAAGACTCGGCATCATGAAATAGTCAATACCCTGGAAGTAAGTAGTGGTATTGGGCGTCAGTTCCGGGTCGAAAGGAGCGGCCGCATACAGCAGCAACAGGTTGCGACCTACGAGTGAAACATTCGCGCCTTTGATAAAGGGCGCCCATTTTTTCACAGGCAGGTTATAACCCAGTGATGCTTCCGCCAACCGGAAATTGGTAGCGCTGTACACATACATGGAGCCAACACCGCCGGAAGCGCCTGCCCCTACTACCTGGTAGTATTCTTTGGCGGGAATGGGACGGCCATTCACAATAGCGCCGCCATTATCGCGTGCTTCGGCAGAAGCCTTGCTTACACCAAAGGCGTCCATAATTGCCTGCGTGTTGGACACCACGATGCCGCCTACACGACCAGCGAGCACAAAATTCAGTTGCAGGCCATTCCATTGCAAAGTATTGCCCCAGCCCACATTGTATTTGGGGTTGTTGTTGCCGGCATAAACAAAGCGGTTTACATCTGCAGCCACCGTTTGCGAACCGGGGTCTACATAAATAGCCCCATGTTCATCCACGCGCAGCGTATTCACATAAATATCTCCCATAGTGCCGCCTTCCTTCAAAACCATTTTGTAACTGCCGGTGCCGGTCATATCCAGTTCGCGCAGCGACACCACTTCGCCGGTAACGGGATTGGTCCAGCCGGGCAGCAGTTCCACTATGCGGTTCCTGTTGAGCGACCAGGTGGCATAAGTGTTCCAGCTCAGTTTGCCGAACTTCTTGTTATAGCGGGCGGCTACTTCTATACCCTTGTTGTCTACACGGCCGGCATTCACCATTACACTGGTGTAACCGGAAGCAGCGCTCAGGGTGGGTTCAAAAATCTGGTTATACGTGCGTGAAGTATACACCGTAGCATCTACCTGCAGCGCGCCCTGGAAGAAAGCGGCGTTGATACCCGCTTCCCATGATTTGGTGAGCTCAGGTTTCAGTTCAGGATTGGGCATGCGGGTACGGGTCACGGGCAAACCGCCGGCCAATGCATAGGTAGGATTGGTGAGGAATTGATTGGGTTCATTACCTACTTCTGCATAGGAAGCGCGCAGTTTCAGGTACGACAACTGCCGAGAACGGATTTTGAGCAGGTCGGTCACGATGGCTGAAATACCTACCGAAGAATAGAAGAATGATTCGCTGGTGGTATTGGCTAACGTTGATGCCCAGTCGTTTCGCGCGGTTACATCAAGAAAGGCCATGTTTTTATAACCAAGCTGTGCGTTGCCAAATACGGATTGCTTTTGCCGGTGATAGCCGGTTTGCAGTACGTCTACCGTGGCCCGGTCTATATTGGCATAGGTATACAAATTGGCAACACCCAGCAGTTTGCCTCCATAGAGATCTTCGTTGAACTCAATGTCTTCCACCGCAGTGCCCAGGTTGGCGCTGAGGCTGAAATTGTCATTGAGCGGCTTGTTGATATTGGCCATACCTTCCGCATAGATCTGGCGGTTGTCCAGGTTGTGCAGGGAATAATAACCATACTCCGATGCAAACAAGGTGTTGGTATAAGCCGCAAATTTCTTCTCTTGTTTTGCATGATACTTGTCCAGCTTCACGCGTCCGGACAGATTGATCCAGGGTGCTACGGTATAACGCAGGGTAAGCGTACCTATGTAACGTTCCAGCTTATTCGGAAACAGGTCGCGATGTGTTACCCAGTAGGGGTTCTGCATCATGAGGCCGTTATCGCCGTAATCCCACCATTGTTTCATCAGGTTGCGTGAAGGATCGTACCGTTCAAAGGCTTTTACTTTATTGAAGTCATCGCCGGGAGGGAACAGGTATATGGCTACCAGGGGGTTGAAATACTGCCCCTGCGAAATCATGTTTTGCTCACCCACCATACCGGCCATAAAGCTTACGTCCAGCGTCATTTTATTATTGAAAAAACTGGAAGTGTTCCGGGCGGTGAAGTTGGAACGCTTGAAATTGTTATTGGTGATGATGCCTCTTGAACGCACATCGCCCAATGATAAATACGTTTGGCTGCGTTCGGTGCCGGTGGAGAACGTGATGGCGTTGGAAACATTCACGCCGGTCTGGAAGAAATCCGCCGGGTCATAGGAAGAAGGCGTAACCAGTTTTTCGCCCCAGCTGTAATAGCTGCCCACTTCACTGGGCCCATAGGTATTCTGGAATTCGGGCAGTATCAGCGGACTGTTGAACGTAGTGGTGTTGGAGAAGGTAACGTTGGTGCTGTTGCGCGCTCCTTTTTTGGTGTTGATCACTATTACACCATTGGCGGCAGCGCTGCCATACATGGCGGCAGCAGAGGGACCGCTGAGCACGGTGAGACTCTCGATATCTTCCGGGTTGAGGTTGGCCACAAAATCGCCGGTTTGTCCTGCACCGGAGAAAATATCTTCTGCCTGTCCGCGTATGAGGTTGGGCATGGCAATACCATCAATCACATACAGCACGTTGTTGTTGCCGCTGATCGATTTCACACCGCGCATCACCACGCGCGAAGAGGCGCCTACACCGGCAGAAGAACTGTTGATGGTTGCGCCCGCCACCTTACCGATCAGGCTGTTTACAAAACTGCCATTGTCAACAGCACTGATATTGCTTTTATCAATTTCCTGTACGTTGTAGGTAAGTGTTTTGGCTTTCTTTGTTATGCCCAATGCAGTAACCACCACCTGCTCAATCTCCTGTGTTTCTTTTTCCAGTGTGATGCGAATGGTGGTGAGATTGCCGATGGCCACTTCTCTGGTAGCATAACCCACGTAAGAAACCACCAGCGTTTGTGAAGGTTCTGCCTGGATGGTAAAGCGACCTTCGGAATCTGTCATGGTTGATATGGCAGTGCCCTTCACGGAAACAGTAGCGCCAGCCAGTGGTTCGCCCCCTTCGCCCAATACGGTACCGTGTATTTCCGCGCGTTCAGGTTCTTCAACGGGCGCTGTTGCCGGCGGCGCCTGTGCGGGCGCCTGCGGTTGGTTGTTTTTTACAATGATGAAAATGGTGCGGTTATGAATTTCATAACCAACGGGCTGATCGTGCAGCACGGCGGAGAGAAACTGCTGCAAGGGCATATCTTTCGCCGAAACAGAAACAGGTTTTATTGTACGCAACAATTGCTTGTTGGCAAACACGGTATAACCAGTTTGTGCCTCGATGGTTTTAAACACTTTGGTAATCGAAACATTTTTTCCCGAGAAGGTAACAGTCTGGGAATAGGATTTTGCCTGGGCATTCAGCAGTCCGGCAAGCAGCAACAATAGCGTCAGTTTCATGACAAGCATTGTTTTGGTTAAGTACCGGAACCTGCTGCGGTGCGGTAAGCTTTCACCATCGTGGCAGTGCCGGTAACACAGAAGCGCGCCTGCGCCTGGGCTTCGGCGACGCAATGCTGTTTTTTGCATACTTTTGCAATGGTTTAGTTGAAGAAATCAATGTTTCGCGACTTGCTTTTCTTTTCAACTCAAGCCTTTGCCGCCGGGATGCCAGTCCACGGCGGTTTTGTTTGAGCTGAAGTAATTTTTATTTATTCATGGCAATACATTTTTTTAGTATCACGGTAATACTATCAGTTTTCTCCCCTCTTCCAGCCTGAAATGCACATTTGATTTTTCCAGGCCGCTCAGTACGGCGGAAAGCGGCAGGTCTTTACCCATTTTTCCATAGAACTCCAGCGGGGGCACTCCTTTTTCGTACACTACTTCTATATCGTACCATCTTTCCAACTGGCGCATTACTTCCTGCAGGGAGGCATCGTCGAAATTGAATACGCCGTTCTTCCAGGCCATGACTTTTTCTACATCCACATCGTCCACTACTTTTATGTCCTGCTGATTGCTCACCTGAGCCTGCTGTCCCGGCGACAATACAATGCGTTGTTGGTTGTTCCGGATGCGTACCGCACCTTCCAGCAACGTGGTATTGATACTTTCTTCGTTGTGGTAAGCATTGATGTTGAAATGCGTTCCCAGCACTTCAACTTCCGTTTCATTATTGACCATTACGCGGAATGGTTTGGACGCGTCATGGGCTACTTCAAAATAGGCTTCGCCGGTGATTGCTACTTTTCTTTCTCCACCATTAAACACTATCGGGTAACGAATGGACGACGCTGCGTTCAGCCACACTTTTGAACCGTCTGGCAATACCAGTTGAAACTGCCGTCCTTTCGGTGTGCTCATGGTGTTATAGCCAACTGCCACCGGCGGTGCGGCGCCTGCTTCATACACCAATTGCCCGTTCACCAGTTGCACTTTGGTGCCGCTCTGCGTGGTGAGCCAGCCATTGCCCAGACTGTCCAGCACTACCTGCGAGCCATCCATCAAGGTAAGTATCGCACCGTTTTTACCCGGCGCTACATCATTTACGTTGTTTTCCTGTGCCACCTGTTGATGGGCATTGCGGGAATTGTTTCGTTGCAACACAAAAAAGAGCCCAATGCCTGCGAACACCAACAGCACAGCTGCATAACGCATCCATTTGTTTGACAACATGGAAACAATGCGGGCAGGTGATGGCTGTTCAGTTGCCAGGATCAATGGCAGTCTTGCTTCGAGACTGGCAATGATTTCCGGGGTCATCGCGGTATCGCCTGTATCCCCGCGTTGCAATTGCTCAAGGATAAGGCGGCTGGCTTCTTCGTCCGGTTCGTGGGTACCGAGCCATTGCACCAATGCATCTATTTCATGTTCAGTGAGATTGCCTTCCAACAACCGGTTGAACAAAGCCTCTTTGTGAAATTGGTATTCGGACAATGTAAAAAATTTTATTACCAGAGTAACGGAGTTAGCAACCCGATGGGGGGATGGGAGCGAAAAATTTTTTACAACAGGGAGAAAGCGGTGAGAATCAACAACATTATTTCATGGGGAGCATCGCCATGACTAAGCAGATAGTTGCGGATGGATTTGTTGGCCAGTGCCAGGTATTCTTTTACGGTGAATGGGGAAATGCCGAGGTTTTCGGCGGCCTTTTTATAGGAATAACCTTTTTGTCTTACTAATTGATATACTTTCTTTTGTTGCGGCGGCAAATGTTCGATAGCGGAGTTGATGATGGTGGCGGCTTGCTGCTGTAACAATCGTTCTTCAGCATTGGCCGATTCATCAGCTTCCCGCGCAAAAGAACGGAACCGTTCCATCAGCACATGATCTTTCTTCAAGCGGCGGAAGAAATCGATCACCAATCGTTGTGCAATGCGATACATGTACGCGGAAAAATTCTCCCTGATACCTTTGGCTGTGCGCTTTTGCCATATGCGGGTAAACAGTTCCTGCACCAGTTCCTCGGCAATGACGGGATCGTGCACCATGCGTAGGATATTTACGTACAGCAGCGGACTATAATGCCTGTACAGCGTGGTAAATGCCGCTGTATCTCCCGTCTGCATGGCCCGGACGAGCAATATCTCATTATGCAGTGTAGTGGTTGGCAAGCAACTATAATCAGGTTAACCGACAGTAAAATAAGTTAAAAGTATTCAAAATGCGAAATCGGATTGGAAAGCAACAGGTATTCAAAAACAAACACGAGTACATGTCAGGTTGAAAGTTGACGGGTGCGTGTTTTTATCAAAAACACTTTGGTTGTTATTGGTGATTAGTGATTTATCATAAGCATTCACATTCGCTTGATGTGAAGTTTTAATGACAAAGCAACAGCAGGTTTCATTATCTTCCCACTTTATTGAGTAAAATATTACGTTGCCAATATTTACATACCATATGAATCGGAAAACTTATTGCTTGTTATTTTGCCTGCTGGCCAGCCTTACCCTGTTTGCCCAAACGAAAGAAAGCGGCAAACAACCGATTACGCTGGAAAATTTGCTTACGCCTTTTTACGACCTTTCTACCCTCCCCCACTATGAAACGGGCATCTACGCCGCACAGGAATCTTCGTATGACCGTACCGGTAAGAACGACGATGGATTTGGCGGCACCTATTCTTTTGTAAGAAAAAATCCGGATGGCACGCTGGTGCTGTTTGAGCAGGAAGGCCCGGGTTATATCAACCGCCTCTGGACGCCCACGCCAACCGACGATACCCTTGACTTCTATCTTGATGATACCCTGAAGCCGGCCTTCTCCATCATGTACCGGGATTTGTATACGGGTAAAATTTATCCGTTTGTAGCGCCGCTATGTTCCAACCAGCTCGGTGGCTATTATTGTTACCTGCCCATTCCGTACAATAAGTACTGCAAAATTGTAATGCGCGCACAAAAAACGATGTTTCATCAGATCGGGTACAAACGCTTTCCAGCCCATCAACCGGTACAAACTTTTTCACTGAACCTGAACAGTAACGTGCGGACGGCTTTGGAGCGGATCAGTAAATTATGGAATAACCCTGCTGTAACGGCTTCTGATTTGCATCCATCGCAAACGCCGGTAACAGTAACTCGCAATGTGGTGAACATTCAACCCGGACAAACGCTTACCATTTATCAATCCACCTCTCCCGGCCGCATTACCGGCTTTGAACTGATCACCGGCAGCGCCATCGATACCATTGCCCGCGCCATTGATCTGAAAATTACCTGGGATGGTGAACAAACGCCTGCCGTGTATTGTCCGCTGGCTGATTATTTTGGGTATGCATTCGGCAAAGCTTCCATGCAGGGACTGCTGGCCGGTTCGGATGGCAAACGACATTACAGTTGGTTTCCCATGCCCTACGACCGTTCGGCCAAAGTGGAACTGGTATACCGTAAAACGTCCTACACGCCTGCCAGTGCTTTGCAAATCACTACGCGGTTTTATACCCAAAATCTGAAAAGAGACGCAAAGCATGAAGGAAAATTCTACGCCAACTGGCGTCGGCAAAATCCCGTGCCGCAGGGCAAACCGTTCACGATGCTGGATGTGAATGGCCGTGGACACCTGGCCGGCTCTGTGTTGCAGGCGCAGGGATTGAATACCGGCATTACCGTTTTCTTTGAAGGAGATGATTCTACCGTAATAGACGGTGAACTGCGCATGCATGGCACCGGTTCCGAAGATTATTTCAACGGTGGCTGGTACGCGTTGCTCGATCGCTGGGACGATGCCATGAGCCTGCCGCTAAGCGGTTCGCTTGATTACTCTATTCCCTTGTGCCGCACAGGGGGTTATCGTTTCTTCCTGACAGATAAAATACCTTTTGAAAAAAGTATTTTTCATTCTATAGAACATGGCCCGGAATATAACCTTGTTCCTTCCGATTATACGTCCGTCACTTACTATTATTGCGATCGCAACGGCGGGCAACCCGAAGCGCCCAACAATCACAACACCACTATTTACATGCCCGATACCCTGGAAATTTATCCGCAACTGATGAACGTGGCCATTGACAACAAGGTGTCCGTAGATGCCCGGTGGACCGGCATGCCTGCCAAAACGCTGTACTGTACCATCGACAACCACTCACTGGTGCGCTATTCTTTACAGGATATACCGCCCGGCACCTATGACATTCATCTGCATTATCGCAAAACACCTGATGCTGCCTCGTTTTCACTCTGGCAACGACAAACACCTTTGACAGACTGGATTGATGCGCAGGCAACGCAGGAAGTGGATGTGCCTATGGAAAAGATGGCCTCCATTACGCTCACTGAATTGAACAATACACTATCATTCCGCTTTCGCACCACGGAAAAACAGAACAAGTTTGTGCTGACGAGAATGATATTGGTAAGAAAAAAATGAGCGGTGGGCCCGTTACGGCAATTTCCACCGGAAACCGTTAAATTACAGTTGTCAACCTGTGCATGAAAGAACTTCGCGAAATCATCAAAGCCTATGATGCCGCCATAGCCGCCGGCAAAAAAGCAGCGCTGGCTTCGGTGGTGCATGTAGATGGCTCTTCTTACCGCCGTCCGGGCGCGCGTATGCTGGTAGCGGATGATGGCGCGCTCACCGGAGCGATCAGTGGCGGATGTCTCGAAGGCGATGCGTTGCGTAAGGCGATGCTGGTGCTGTTGCAGCAACAATCGAAACTGGTCACCTACGATACCAGCGATGAAGAAGACGCCACGATCGGCGTTCAACTGGGCTGTGCAGGCGTGGTCCAGGTATTGATTGAACCTATTGATGCCGCGCTGCCACATAATCCCATACAACTGTTGCGCAAAGTAATATCGGCGCGCCGCCCCGCTGTACTGGTCACCTTGTTTTCACCAGACTATAAAAAAGAGGCGCAACCGGGCACCTGCCTGCTGGTGGAAGGTGATGGAGTTGTTACCGGTACTATTCCTTTCAACGAATTACGCCAAAGTATAACCGAGGATGCGCTGGAGGCACTGCAGCACGCGACCAGCATATTTAAAAACTATGAACACGAAAGAAAGCCTCTTACTGCCTTTATTGAATACCTGCAGCCGCCTGTTTCACTGGTAATAGTAGGCGCGGGCAACGATGCAATTCCCATGATGCAAATGGCCGACATACTGGGTTGGGAAGTGCGCGTGATCGATGGCCGTCCTACCCATGCCAGGCCGGAACGGTTTACTGCTGCCTGCCAGGTGCTGGTGAGCAAACCGGAGCAGGCGCTTGAACAGGTCCCCATCGATCCTTACACCGTATTTGTACTGATGACCCACAATTACCAGTATGATACGGCCATGCTGAAAGCCTTGCTGCCGCTGCAGCCGCGGTATATTGGTGTATTGGGACCCAAGAAAAAACTCGACCGCATGCTGAACGAAATCACCGCTGCCGGCATGTCCGTTACCGAAGAACAATTGCGCAATGTATATGGTCCCACCGGCCTGGAAATAGGCGCGGAAACACCAGAAGAAATTGCGCTGAGCATACTGTCTGAAATCAGGGCAGTATTGAGCAGCAAACCGGGCGGTAATTTGCGCAACAAAAAAGGACCCATCCATGCCCGGTTGGCATGACAACAGCCCACAAAAAATGATTATTAACGATGTTGGATATACGATTTCACAATGCGCAGTCGTGCTGTTGGCCGCAGGCAGCAGCAGCCGGCTGGGACGTCCGAAACAATTGCTGCCTTTCCGGGGAAAAAGCTTGTTGCAACATGCGGTGGACGCGGCGCTGGAAAGCGGTATGCGTCCTCTGTTGGTAGTGACTGGCGCTTATACCGACATCATCTCCCGCGAACTGCAAAACCAGGAAGTAACTATTGTAAACAATCCTGGTTGGGAGGAAGGTATGGCAGCTTCAATTCGTACGGGTATTACGGCTGCGATGCAAATGGGCAATATAGATGCCGTTTTGCTGATGGTATGCGATCAACCTTTCATCACGCCTGCCTTACTACAAACCTTGCTACAGGTGCAACGCAACACGGGCGCGCCGGCCGTAGCGAGTAAGTATGGTGATAGAAAAGGTACGCCTGTACTCTGGCACAAAATATTTTTCCCGCAGCTCCTGCAATTGCAGGGCGATACAGGGGCAAAGAAAATTATTCAGCAATATGATGCGTTGATACCCTCCGTGGCTTTTGAGAAAGGTTTGGTAGATGTAGACACTCTGGAAGCGTATGAACGCTTGCAGCAGGGGAATAATGAATGAATAAGTACGCTCCTGGTATATCCAAGGGGTTGTTTATCCCCCGCCAGCGGGGGATGAACAGCCACCTGGATGTGCCTGCAAACGGCAATATTTTGCAATGCAGCATTTTTTACAGCCCTTCTTTACACTCCTCCCCCGTCGCAATTTCCCCTTCATTTAGTCGCTTTTACACACCGGCACTACCAAATTACCGCCGTAGGTTTGTGCAAGCAAACAATCATCACACAATATTTAAACAAACAAATCATGCAAGCAGCCAACAACATTCAGGTAACCATCAGCGCCACTATCAATGCGCCGATAGAGAAAGTATGGAACTATTACAATACCCCCGAACACGTCACCCAATGGAATATGGCCGATCCCAGCTGGCATTGTCCTTATGGTCAGAATGATCTTCGTACAGGCGGGAAATTTTCTTACCGTATGGAAGCCAAAGACGGCAGTTTCGGTTTTGATTTTGGCGGCGTATATGACCAGGTAATACCGCATCAACTGATTGAATACACCATGGGCGACAACCGTAAGGTAATTGTTCGCTTTACCTCCGAAGGCAACTCCACCAGTATTGAAACCATTTTCGACGCAGAAAGCCAAAACCCGGTGGAAATGCAGCGCCAGGGCTGGCAAGCCATTCTTGACAACTTCAAGAAATACACAGAAGCCAACTGATCAACAACCAAAAACCTGTAGGGTTAGCCGTGCAGCCATGCGGCGCTGTGAACCTTACAGGTTTTCGTAAGGGGAAAACATATTTACAACACCGGTACAGTAACCGGTGTTTTTCTTTTGCACCCTATGGTGAGGTAGTGGATTAAAAACGGGATAGAGTATAACTGATTGCCGGAAAGCACCTTTTCCAACTGGTGAATGCATTGATGCCGTTGTTGCAACACCTCATGCATGTCCATTTGCAGTTGTTTGGCTACGGCGCCGGCAGGCAGCCCTTCCAGGAAGATCAACCGGAAAATTTCGGCCTGCGTGCCGGGCAGATGCAGCACGGCATCGTCCAGCAAGGTGGTGGCAGCGGTAAGCAGTTTTTCGTCTTCCAGCACTTGTTCTTTGTATTCATAACCTGCTTCCGCCCAGGCATCACTATTGTGTCCGGCGCCGGGATGCAGCTTTTGATAATGCAGGAAGTCGAGGCAGGCATTGCGCACATGTATGTACAGGAAGGCGCGAATATCGGCGGAATTGGTCAACTGCGCACGCCGGTTCATCAGCCGGATAAATGTATCAATGACAATTTTCCGGACCAGTCCTTTGTGGTGGATGAGAAGGGTGGCAAACTGGTCCAGTGCGGTAAAATGCTGACGGCATAATTCGCGGATTGCTTTGAGACTGCCCGCCTGAAACAGCGGGATCCATTCAACGGTTTGATTCGTTTGCTTCATAAAGGCTTAAAGCTTGTTCGTACGTACCAATAGCAGGTACGATTCAAATAGGTATTGCAGGTATCGGTTTATAGATCTGCAACAAACCGGCTTTGCACCATTGCTGATGATAAAAGCCACATATGGCGGCAATGCTTAATTGGTAAAGGTTTAAAACAAGCTGTAAGCGCCTGGCTGGTCGTGGTATGCTCAGTGCATTAAGAAAGGACGCAGCTAAAATTAAAGATTATTTCCGGAATTCCTAACGCGACGCAAAAATGATGGTATCACCAAGAACGGAATTGATTAGTGTTAATTACGGGAACGGTTACAGGATAACAGGTTGTCGATTACGTGCCATGGTTGCAAAAAAACGCATGGGGACGGGTTTTGTGCATTTCATGCAGGTAGTTCATCAATTCGTAACGTCTGCGCATAGAGACTCCCGGCTACTGCTCTAATTTGGCACGCAAATTTTCAGGTATATGAAGACGTTCCTCAAGATTCTCAAATGGATGGGCATTATTGTATTGTTGATCATCGGCGGACTGGTAGCCATTGTGTACGCGCGGCACGACCGGCATTTCCAGGCGCCCCTGCCTGATATCAAGGCAAGTACCGACAGCGCAGTGATAGCAAGAGGCAAATACCTGGTATATGGCCCCGGGCATTGCAATTATTGTCACGGCACCAATGAAGAAGTAGCCCGGATGAAACAAGGTGAAACGCTGCCGCTGGCAGGTGGTTATTTATTTGATATACCTATCGGGAAGCTTTATACACCTAACATCACGCCCGACCCGGAAACCGGCATTGGCAAACTTTCTGATGCAGAAATTGCACGGGCGTTGCGCTATGGCGTGAACCACCGCGGAGAGGCCATGCTCGAGTTCATGAGTTTTCAGAATGCCAGTGATGAAGATTTAGCAGCTATTATTTCGTATATCCGTTCCATGCCGCCTGTAAAAAGAGAACTGCCGGCAAAAGAATACAATTTCCTCGGTAAAGCGATCAGCGCCTTTGTGCTCAAACCTTCGGGTCCGGCCGCTACCCCACCGCAATCGGTGAAAATTGATTCCACGGCGGACTATGGAAAATACCTGGCTACCAGCATTGCCAACTGTCGCGGTTGCCATACGCCCCGCGATATGATGACGGGCGCGTATATTGGTCCCGATTTCTCCGGTGGTGAACGTTTCAATTCAGAAACAGGAGGCAAGGAACAATATGTATCGGCCAATCTTACGCCCGACAAGGAAAGCGGCCATATTGCCGGCTGGAGCGAAGAGGCATTTATCCAGCGATTCCGTCGCGGGCGTTTTTATGCAGGTTCTCCCATGCCCTGGGAATCGTACGGCCGCATGAGCGACAGTGATCTGAAAGCGATTTACCGGTATTTGCAGACTGTGCAACCGATACGGAACCATACCGGGCCGACGTATATTCCTGCGGACAGTACGAAGCAGTAAGCAGCGTTGTGACGATGGGCCACAGGCCAACCAATGTTTACTCGTAATACCTGGAAGCTTTTAAAAACTTGTCTACTGCCCCGGCATCGGAATAACGCAGTTCGATAATTTCTTTGATGGCTCTGGTTTTGTCTGCCGCGTGTTCGTAGTAGGATTTGCAAATGGCATAACCCATGAAATAGCCCAGGTCCGCAACGGTTTTGGCGTTGTTGCCGTTGTAGAGCCAATCACTGAAATCGGTGCCGTACATCGCTGCTTTAAATTCCTTTTTCAGGGTAGCTTCATGTGCTCTGCCGTATTGGAGGTAATTGGTTCCCCAGGGTTTTCCCAGCACCAGTTCTGCAATGTAATCGCAGGCGCCTTCGCGGAGGGCGGCGCCTAACAGGTTGGCCGGTGTTGCCATTTCCTGCTGCGTATGTACATATTCGTGAATATTGAAGGGAATGATATGGCCGGCTTTCTGTTCTTTAAATACGTCTGCCAGCCAGGCATTGGGTGCTATGGTTTCGGCATTGGCTGTTACGATTTCGGTGCCGATCAGCACCATATCGGCCATGGTAGTGCCGCCGGAATTTAGTCCGCCGATGGTGAAATACATTTTGGCATCTTTCAGGTGGGGGTACAGGGCTTTGAGTTGCTGAATGCTTTTTTCAATTTCCTCCGCCATGGGTTTAACGGTGAAAGTATTGGGCCGGACGGATTGCCAGAAATCCGGATAGCGGTTAATGAGTTTTACCCATAATTGCGGCGTGTAGTTGCGTGTTTTCATGAAGGCTTTGAGTCCGGGCGTGCCTTTGTCAACGTAGAGGGTTTGGATGAAATGCACCTGTTTTGCGCTATCGGTGGTGGCGCGCACGCTGTCGTAGGCGATCCAGAAGTTGTCGATATCAGAAGTAAAAATCTTTTGGTCTGAAAAATTTTGCGCAATAGCGGTAAACGAAAACGAAACAATAGTGAGTGTGCAAACGAAAGGCTTGATCAACATGCAAGGTAAATTTCTGCAAGGTCAAATATACGAATACTTGTCTTAGGGGAAAGGCCACCAAATTTGGTTACGCCGTGGAATTGATATACCACTTAGTAATAACAACAAGTTTTTATATGGAGCGTATCGGGTGCCACCTATATAAAATCCTAAGAAAAACAGACATACACTTATCAGCATTAAATAAGTTGTTCTGCTTAGTATATGATCTGACAGTTTGAGGATTTTTTATTTGAAGTTTTATAGGGTCAGGATTAATTTTTTATGCTGCGGGTGGAATATCCTGCAGCATTTTTTGTTTTGCTAAAGGTA
>Ga0182741_1000995_pt1 | contig 39665 bp, 35 predicted proteins | sample eDN5th37CBELigOP_FD_128874 | JGI IMG/M metagenome (GOLD analysis project Ga0182741, IMG submission 128874) | Enriched Organic Plus compost microbial communities from Emeryville, California, USA - eDNA 5th pass 37_C BE-Lig OP (version 2) (version 2) ... | reverse complement strand
TGATACGACCGATCGGCTCCAGGGGAGGTCGAGACGGGAACTGAAGCCGATCCGGATCCGCCAGAGCGCCTATCTCAACAATCAGATCGAGCAGGATCATCGGGCCATCAAGAGACGAGTGCAGCCGCTGCTCGGGTTTCAGACCAATGACAGCGCACGTGCGATCCTGGGTGGGATCGAGATGATCCACATGATGCGCAAACAGCAGGCGAGGTACGCCCGCAGTTCGCAGCTATTCCTTGCCGAGCAGCTCAACGCCTTGGCTGCATGAAGACTGCGGATGGAACAACCCTCTTTCTGTCCTCACCGAAAATTCGCGACAGAACCCTTCGGCTCGATGCACCTTAGTTTAACCGAAAGTATTCCAGCGGGAAAACATGACCAATCACAAAGTCCTTAATCTGCGCTCAAGAAGCGCCCTCCGTTGGTTAAGACGAGCCGGCGAAGCAGGGATTCCATCAAATGCCGCTCATCCATTTCTAAACTGGCGATTAGTTCGTGCTCAACCTTCGCTTGTGTCACCATGGCTTCGTCGATTAGGACGCGTCCCTTTTCGGTGAGTTTGACAATGACGCTGCGCCGATCGGTAGGACCAACTTTGCGTATGATCAATTTTTGACTCTCAAGGCGTCCCAGGAGCTTTGAGAGGCCTCCTGACGTGAGTACCATCATGTCTTGAAGCGCAGACGGCGTCATCTCGTATGGTTCGCCCATAGAGCGCAAAGTCGCGAGCACGGCATAGTTAGGGTACTTAAGTCCATGTGGGGTAAATGCGGAATTGAATGCCCGCAAAATGACGTCGTGCAACCTCAGGATGCGTCCGGTTATCGCCTTCGCGGAGGGATCAATATCGGGACGTTCCTTTCTCCACTGGGCGATCCCGATATCCATCACATCCTTGTAGGTGGCATCGTTAACTAGGGTCGATGCAGGCAAGTGTCGGCCTCCCGTCTCTCAGGAAATTTCAGCGAAGAGTTGAGCACTACGCTTACCACCACCCCAGATGTCTTCCAAGACAATATCTTCCATGTATCTTCCTTGACAGATAACTGGAAGGTAACCTAACGTCCCTGTTCGACGCTGGCGAGAGACTGGCGGATATCCATAGGAAGGGAATGCGAGCTGATGTCGGTCGAAATGCGGAGTCGTCAGCCGCCTGTCGCGCTCGAACTCGACAATCTGTTCAAGGCCTACGGCGACGTCAGGGTGGTGCATGGCATTTCGCTGCAGATCAGACAGGGCGAGTTCATTTCTCTTCTCGGTCCGAGCGGTTGTGGCAAGAGTACGACGCTTCGAATGATTGCTGGCTTCGAGCGCCCCAATTCGGGGCGAATTCTGGTCGAAGGCAAAGACGTGACAGAAGTGCCCGTACACAAGCGCAATCTGGGAATGGTTTTCCAGAATTACGGGCTGTTCCCGCACATGACGGTGGACGATAATGTTGCGTATGGATTGAAGCGGCGGGGTGTGCCGGCGGCGGAAAGGCGTGATCGGGTGGCGGACGCTCTGCGAATGGTCCGCCTGCCTGACATGGGAAAGCGCTATCCCAAGCAACTGAGCGGAGGTCAGCAACAGCGCGTTGCACTGGCGCGTGCGCTGGTTATTCGTCCTTCTCTGCTTCTGCTCGATGAGCCTTTGAGCAGTCTCGACGCCAAGCTGCGTGTCGAAATGCGTGAGGAAATCCGCGAGCTTCAGCGCCAGGCGAACGTGACCACGGTCTTCGTCACGCACGATCAGGACGAGGCGCTGAGCGTTTCGGACAGGATTGTCGTCATGCGAGCGGGCTACATCGAGCAGATGGACAGTCCTGAGGCGGTGTACAGCCGACCGGCAACGTGTTTCGTCGCCGACTTCATGGGCGAGGCGAATATCGTCGAAGGTGTCCCGTCGATCGATGGCGGCCAGACTCACCTCGTCCACAAATCCGGCGTAAGGCTTCCGATGGCTGAGATGGAAGCGCAGAGCGGCGCCTCGGCCACGATCGGAATTAGGCCGGAAGCAATTCGGATTGGGCATCTCGCCGATGATAGCCAGGGAATTCAGGCGATCGTGGAGGACATTACTTATCGCGGCGCATTCAGTATGGTTCGCTGCCGGGTATCTCCGTCACTCGAACTGCGTGCAATCCGCATGAACACCAGTGAAACGGTCGAGCCGTTTGCTGTCGGCGACACGGTGAGGCTTGCCTGGCCGGCGAATGCCGCGAGAGCTATATGAACGCGTTCGTCGTCAATAGGCGCGCGCGCTGGCAGTACCTGCTCATGCTGGCGCCTAGTGTACTTTTGCTTGCGGCGTTCTTTCTGCTGCCGCTAGCAGACATGTTCCTGCGAAGCTTTGAGCACTTCGTTCCATTCGGAAACCCGCCTCCGGGGTTCACGCTGGAGAACTACGCGAAGTTTGTCGGGGACAGTTTCTATCGGCTGACGCTCGGCAGGACGCTGCTGCTTGGAGCGACGGTCGCGATCATCTCGCTCATAGTCGGCTTCCCGATGGCCTATGCGATCGTACGTGTCCGGCCCGGGCTGCGCGCATTCCTAACCGTCATTATCCTGGTGCCATTGATGACCAGCGTCATCATTCGCTCCTACGGCTGGATGATCCTGCTTGGCGAGGGCGGACCTCTCGCATCGCTGCTTGCGGTGTTCGGGCTGCCGCGACCGCGCCTCATGTACACCTTCTGGGGAACCGTGATCGCGCTCGTGCAGGTGATGATGCCTTTCATGGTGCTGACCCTTGCGGCGGCTATCCAGCAGATCAGTCCAACATTGGAGGATGCGTCCCGAAATCTCGGGGCAGGGCGCCTGCGCATGTTTATTGACGTTATCCTGCCGCTCAGCCTGCCCGGGGTCGCTGCCGGGACCGTCTTAGTATTCGCTTTGAGCATCAGTGCGTTCGCCACACCCGTTCTGATCGGCGGGGCGAGCGTCAAGGTCGTCGCGACGGTTGTCTACGAACAGGCACTTACGGTCATCAACTGGCCCTTCGCCTCGGCGACATCCTTTCTCCTGATGTCGGTCACCCTTTGCCTCGCACTCATCCAGGCCAAACTCGTCGCTTGGGGCGCACGATGGAACCAGTGAGCCGCCTTTTGAGGTCAGTCGGCCGCTGGTTCGACTCGCATGGAGCATCCTTCTGTTTCTCGCTCTTCATCGCTCTCGTGTGCGTATTCCTTCTCGCGCCGATAGCGGTAGTGATCATAGCGGCTTTCAACCCAGCACGCTATGTGACCTTCCCTCCGCAAGGATTCACGTTCGGCTGGTTTGTCGAGATAGCGAAAAACAGTGACATTCTCGACGCGGCATGGCTCAGCCTGCGTATCGCGGTGATAACGGCCGTGATTGCCACTGTCAGCGGCACTCTGGCTTCTCTGGTCCTGACCCGCTCCCGTATGCCTGGAGTGGATATCCTGAAGCTGCTGCTTCTGTCGCCGCTGCTCGTGCCAGGCGTTGTTTTCGGGATCGCGCTGCTGATCTTCTTCAACCAATACGGCATGATCGGCTCAGTGAGCGCGATCCTGACGGCGCATATATGCCTGACGCTTCCCTATGTCGTGCGTACGGTGACCGCCGGCCTCGAGTCGATCGATAGGTCGATAGAGGATTCCGCACGAAGCCTTGGCGCATCTCCCGCCACCGTCCTCCTTACGGTGACGCTACCCTCGATCAGGTCGAGCATGTTCGCGGGGGCGATCTTCGCCTTTCTCGTGTCGTTCGACGAGGCGATCGTCACTCTTTTCCTGGCCGGCGTGCAAGGTGTCACGCTACCTGTCTTCATCTTCCAGTACGTCCAATACAACAGTGACCCGCTGGTCGCCGCAGTGGCTTGCATCATGGTGCTGGTGACATCCGCTGCCGTCGTCACAGTCATCCGCAAGGTGAGAGTTATCTAAAGCTCCAAGAGGGAAAGGGGAATACTATGACAGACTCGTACAAGCCGGACAGGCGCGCTTTGCTCAAAGCGGGACTTTATGCAGGCGCAGCGGGCGCAATCAACCTGGCTTCGGTGCGCACCGCGCTCGCCGAGGCACCGGCGCAGGACTTCTCCGGACAGCGTCTCGTGGCCAATGCTTATGGCGGCTCCTTCGGTGAGGCTTGGAAGAAATTCGTCGTCGAGCCTTTCGAGAAGAAGCACAATGCGCGCGTCACCATCGTGGAAAGTCTGACAGGCGATACGGTCGCCAAAGTTCGCGCCTCGCGCAACAACCCGCAGATGGATGTCGCCATGCTTGGCGACAGCGGCGCCGTTCTCCTCGCGGCGGATGGCCTCTACGAGCCATTGACCGAAGACCTCGTGCCGAACCTCAAGGAGCTGATTCCGCAGGCCCGGAATGCCGGTGATCCCTATGCCGAGTTTATTTTCGGTTCCGAGTGTTTCGCTTACAACACCAAGGCACTGTCCGCCCCGCCGCAGAGCTGGAAGGACCTCTACAAGCCAGAATACAAGGGCCGCCTTCTTCTGCCTGATCTGACCAACAGCACTTCCGGAATCGTCATGCTCGTGCATCTCGCGGAGCTCAACGGCGGATCGGCGACCAATATCGAGCCAGCCTTCGAGGCCCTGGAACGTCTGCGGCCCAATGTGCTCACGTTCTGGAATTCCCAGCAGCAGATCTCAAGTCTGCTCGCATCCGGCGAAGCATGGGCTGCTCTCTGGACACCGGATCGTGCCGGCGCCCTCATCAACAGCGGCGCACCGGTGGACATTCACTACCCTACGGAAGGTGTGAAAGTCTTCGGAAACGGCATCGGCATCGTAAAAGGCACCAAAGTGCCGAAGCTCGCCGCAGCCTACATCAACTTCGTTCTGTCGCAGGAAGTGCAAACGGCATTCTGCGCAAATGCGCTTCTGATGCCGACGAATCCAAAGGCTCAGCTGCCGGAGAATGTCCGGCGCTATGTGCCCGATTCGAGCAAGGCAACGACAACCGACTGGGCGGTCGTAGCGGAAAACCTGCCGAGATGGGTTGAACGCTGGAACCGCATCGTCACTCGGTAAGCCGAATGGCGGGCACCGCTTGAGGCAGTGCCCGCCGGTCCAAAAGGATGGCAATGATGAGACCTGTCGCCCTTATCACCGGGTCCGCGACTGGCATCGGAGCGGCAACCGCAAACCATCTGGCCCGTTCAGGTTACGACATCGTCACCAATGGTCCGCCGGGCGCCGAGGATGTCGTGGAACGCCTCGCAGCCCAGGAGACGGAATTGGCGGCGCTCGGTGCGCAGGTTCTGCCTGTCGTTGCTGATGTGCGGGATCCGGAGCAGACACGGAGCTTGGTCACGGGAGCAGTCGAGCGCTTCGGTCGCATCGATGCGCTGGTCAACAACGCCGGCTTTACGATGGCCAAGCTGGTCGAGGACATCAGTATCGCCGATTGGAACGATCACTTGGCACTTCACCTGCGCGCTCATTTTGACTTGGCCGTGCTCTGCTCTTCGTATCTGAAAGCCGCCGAAGGCGCGGTGGTCAATATCGGTAGTGTTGCAGGCAAGGTCGGTCTGCCCGGTCGAACCGTTTACGCGGCAGCAAAGTCGGGCGTCGAAGCCTTCACAAGGGCGCTGGCCTGTGAATGGGCCGCCGATGGCGTGCGGGTTAACTGCGTTGCCCCGGGCACGATCAGGACGCCGCTCATCGAGCGCAATCTCAGATTGGGGTTTCTTTCCGAGGAAATGGTGCTCGCGCGAACGCCGATGAAGCGCTTCGGCACGCCGGAAGAAGTTGCCAACGTCGTGCACTTCCTGGTTTCGCCCGCATCATCCTACGTTACCGGACAGACCATCTACGTCGATGGCGGTTGGACGAGTTGGGGCGGTTGACTTTCGAACTTGGCCTGCGTGAGGCTGCGGAGGATATCACATGAAAATAGCGTTTGTGGGCGGCCGAGTATTCGACGGCACCGTCAATCGGCCGGCCGATCACGCCTGCGTCCTGATTGAAGGCGACAAGATCCTGGATGTCGTCGCAAGCAAGGACGATATCGGTGATGCCGCGGTCATCGATGTTTCCGGCGCCACTGTCATGCCCGGCCTCATTGATACGCATATCCACTTTGCAATGTGGGGCCTGGACCTGATTGGTCATCAAGGCAGCAGCCTCGCGTACCTGGCGTCTGAAACCATCTTCAATATGGACTACGTCCTTCGCGGCGGCTGTACGTCGGCCCGCGATCTCGGTGGACTCGATGCCGGTTTCCGCGAGGCTGTGGCGGCGGGGCTGGTCTCTGGGCCGGAAATTCAAACAAGCGTTGCCTTCCTGACACCCACAAGCAGCGTTCTCGATCGCACGACGCGGCATGGTATCAAATCGCCGCCGTTTCCGGGGACGCCTTATCCGGTCTGCGACGGCCCCGACGAAGTGCGTCAGCGGGTGCGCGAATGTGCTAGGGCCGGCGCCGATGTCATCAAGATCGGCTCTACCGGAGCGGTGAGCTCAGCCAAGAGCCCGCCCTGGAAGCCGGCGTTCAACCGCGCCGAAGTCGAGGCAGCAGTGGACGAGGCGCGCGCGCTTGGCCTGCCGATCGCCTGCCATGCGGTTTCGGGGCCGGGCGTCGGCGTGGCGATCGAGGCGGGTGTCGACACATTGGAACATGGGGCCGAGCTTACTCCGCAGCTGGCTGAGATGCTGGCGCAGAAAGGCATCTGGTATGTGCCGACGCTTGCTGCCTACCGCCTTCATGCGGAGAACGGTCCGAACTGGAAAAAGGAGCGCGCGAGACAGGTTGAGGCTCAACATCGGCAGAGCGTACGCATGGTCCTCGAGGCCGGCGCGCCTATTGCGATGGGCTCGGATGCAGGCGGGTACGGCCTCGATTTCGCGCTGGAACTCGAGATGCTCGTCGATGCAGGATTGACCGCACATCAGGCGCTCGTCGCTGGAACCGGAGATGCAGCGCGTTGCATCAGGGTTGCCGATCGCACGGGGACGCTCAAGAAGGGTATGCGGGCGGACATTCTTGTCGTGGATGGCAACCCGTTCGACGATGTCGGCATTCTGCGCCAGCGCGATCGACTCGCGCTTGTTATGAAGGCCGGGCGCGCGGTCTGCGGCAGGATGGCGGATCCGATCTCGCGTGCTGGCGGCCAGGCAGACACGCGCTCCGGCGACCTCGGTCGCCGCTTCTTCAGTGCCTAAGGCGAACGTGCACGAAAGTTGACCGCCATGATACCCTCTAAGGAAGAGCTCAAGAGCCAAGTCTGCACCGCGATTGATCGGCACGCAGATGAAATCGTCGCGTTGAGTGCAGACATCCTTGCGCATCCCGAAACTGGTTTCTTCGAGGAGAGAACCTCTCGGGTTGTCCAGGACGAGTTTCGTAAAATGGGACTCGAATTTCAGGCCGGGCTTGCCCGAAGCGGCGTAAAGGCTCGTCTGCGCGGCAAAGCGGCCGGTCCCACTGTGGGAATCCTTGGTGAGCTCGACTCGATCATCACGCCGGACAGCCCCGTCGCAGATCCAAGGACCGGGGCGGCGCACGGCTGCGGCCACAACGCGCAGATCGCGTCCATGGTCGGTGCCGGGCTGGGCCTTCAGACGGTCATGCAGCATCTGGATGGGGATGTCGTCTTATTCGCGGTTCCCGCCGAGGAATGCATCCAGATCGATGAAAGGCTCCAGCTTCGCGAAGCGGGGGATCTGGAGTTTGTGATCGGCAAGCCGGAGCTGATCCGTCTGGGGGCGTTCGACGATATCGATATGGTCACCATCACGCATACGCCGCACGGGCTAGACGACAGCCACGCGAGCGTGGGCGACACGCACAATGGCGCGTTGGTGAAACGAATTCGCTTCAAGGGTGTCGCGGCGCACGCTGGGAGCTTCGCCCACAAGGGCGTAAACGCTCTTAAGGCCGCGATGCTGGCAATCGCCGCGATTGATGCCCAGCGCGAGCGCTTTCATGAAAACGATCTGGTCCGCATCAGCCCCGTCATCACCAAGGGCGGAGACGGGACCAGTTCGGTGCCCTCCGATGTTCGTATTGAGACCATGGTGAGGGCACGCACCGTGGAAGTGATGCGGCAAGCGAGCGAGTTGGTCGACCGCTGTATGCGCGCCGGCGCTCTGGCCATCGGCGCTACCGTAGAGATACAGACCGTTTCAGGCTACATGCCGAATAACCCGGACAAACGGCTCATCGAGCTGCAATACGACAACTGCGCGAAGATCGTCGGAAAAGAGAGAATGGGCGTGGCCCGGCATCAGACAGGCTCCACCGATGTCGGTGACCTGAGCATGCTCATGCCGGTCGTTCACCCTCGAAGCGGCGGAACCGTAGGCGCGCCGCATAGCCGCGACTATTATGTGAGAGATCACGTCCTGGCGGCAGTGAACCCTGCAAAATCAATGGCCCTGCTTGCGATAGACCTTCTCTATGACGGGGCCCAGGGGGCGAAGGCGGTCTTGAGGGATGCCCCCCCCAAACTTACAAAAGACGGGTATCTCGAATTGCGCAGATCTTTCGATCGACACGAGATATTCGACGGTTCGGCCTGATGAGCATCGCAAGCGGAGTCATAGTACCGGAGGATGAGTTTGCGGGATCGACGTTCGTGGTCACAGGCGCCGCATCTGGAATCGGTAAAGCCACAGCGCTGCGCGTTGTTCACGCGGGAGGGCAAGTCATCGCGGTCGATAGAGACAGAGATGGCCTTGAAAAGCTGATCGAAGCGACGCCAGAAGCCGAAGCGAGGCTACGGCTCGTCGAACTTGATCTCAGTATCACCGCAGAGCTGCAATTGCTCAAGCAAGCACTCGTGCAGCCGGGCAATGATCGCGTCCGTGGAGTTGTAAATTGTGCGGCAATCGTCAGCCCTTCTTCGGTCTACGATCAGGAGATGCTTCTCTGGGATCAGCTCTTTGCCGTCAACCTTCGGGCGCCAATGATGATCACGCAAATGATCGCCCGTCACCGCGATCCTGAACTGCCGATCAGCATCGTAAACATATCCTCGACGGCGGCGACTGTCGCGAGAGCGGGGTTGGGTGCTTATGCGTCGTCCAAAGCCGCGTTGGAGCAGTTGACGAAGGTTCAGGCAATCGAGCTTGCTGCCCACGGTATCCGGGTGAATACCATTCGTGTCGGGCTAATCGATACGGAAGGTGTGCGTTCGGCAGCGCGGGGAGAGGGAAGCTGGAATGACCACCGCCAGAAGATTGCGCGGATTCCGATGAAGCGCGAGGGCTTGGCTGAAGAGGTCGCTGAGATGGCGGCGTTTCTCCTTAGCCCGAGGAGCAGTTTCTGTACGGGGGGAATTTATCCGGTCGACGGAGGCTATTCAGCAGGAATCGCGTTGTAGATGGCTAAAAGAGAACATGGGGTTTTGTGTTTGGCAGTTAAGAGGCCAGCGGTCCGTGGTCCCTGGTGTTGTCGTTCATCATGCCGGGATACCAGTGCTCGAATGCGGCACGCAATGAACCGTCCAAAGTCCTCGTCCGCGCCTGCAGGAGCAGGTGAGCCCCGCGTCGGCCCCACCGCATCTGCTGCTCCTTGGCAAAGCGCTTGCTGATCACCGCGTTCACCGTCGCCTCGACAAAAGCCGACGAGATCCGCTCACCGGACCAATAGCGCTCAGCAAAGTTGATGAGGCTCGACTCATTGCTGGTGATATAGACCTGGAACTCCCGCATGGCTGTCCTGAACTTGCGCAGGTTATGATAGCGGCTGCCGAGAGCTTCGAGATCGAGCTGCAGATCATCGATCGCCTCACGAGCCCGATAGGGGTTGTCATGCCAAAGGAACCACTTGATCCGGCGAATTTCATCCAGAGCCGCTATCCCGGCCTCCTTGTCATGGTGCACCAGTCCCTGGGCAAACTGGCGCAGAGCCGTGATCCGCATGGTGATGTGGAACCAGTCGAGCACGTGCTCGCTGCATGGACTGATCCGCGCGGCAAGCGAGCGGACCTCATCCCCGCCATTTGTGATAAAGGTCAGATCTTGATCGGCCAGGAAGCCCTGGCGGCGCAGGTGATCAATAACGCGGCGCTGCGGCTTGCGGTCATAGCCATGAACGAAGCCGATGTAGCGGGCCTCTCCCTCTTCGGGCATGGATCGGCCGACGATGAGCTCGAAGTTCTTCTTTCTGCCGCGCCAGTCGCGGATGTAGCCTCCGTCCAGGCCGATGACCATCCGGCCATCGGGAATTAGCAGATCCTCCCAATCGTGAGAGGCTGCGCCCTCGGTAAATGAGGTCCGCTGTTCAGCGAGATCGCCATCTATCCGCTCGGCTGCCCGCAGGGCGTGCTGACGGACCGCCGTCGCGTTAACGCCGCTCTCAACAGGCAAGACATCGGCCAGGAGATCGGCGGCTGCCGCATAGGGCACAAGCGAGGCCCAGCGGGTCTCGAGGTACAGGCGCTCCGGCGCAACATGGTCGGGAAGCAACTGCGTCAATGGCGAGATCGTTGCCGGACCATTGGCCTGCCGCTCTTTGAGAACGTAGAAGCGTGGGCTCTTGAGCTGGACATTCCCGAACAAAGTCCGGAAGGTGATCGGGTAGCTGCCCTTGCACCGGAGCTACTGACCAGTGACCTTGCAGTGTCGGTGGTTCTCGAGCCAACCCTTGACCTGAGCCTCGACGATCCGCTGCTGAGCGGCCGCCAGCAGGGCCTTGCTCTTGGCCAGGGACAAGCTCGGCTCCCTCGGTGACCTTCGTCAGAGCTGCGATTTCCTCCGTGCCGCCGACGGCTCCGTCGTCTCCGATGATTTAAAGCATGATCCTGACCTGCATGGGACCTTCCATAGGTTCTCGTGCGAGCCGAGGCGCCGTTCTCAGATCGCCGCGGCCATGGCCTCACCACTGTTGATGCATGAGGTCGAGATACTCGGCACTCCTTAGCCGAGCGTTGACGTCCTTGCGGGAGAACGGCTTGCCCTGCCAGCCTTGGCGTCCCTCAAGGCGCTCCAGAGCTTCCTGAACTTCGTTGATCTCCTCAGCGTCTATGGACCTGCCTGTGCTCCGCTTCAAAGCAAGCTGATCAATGAAACCGTCCAGGACAGCGAGATCATAACCAGCTTCTGGAGTGGTCCAGGCCTCACGCCGAGCCAGATAACCGGCCACCCCGCCGCAATCCTCCGGCGGGCAGGATCCATCCCCGTCGAGGCAAATGGGATAGGTCCTCTGAGGGTCAGCCTCATGCCATCTCTCGAGGCGTACCTCGTGCTCCCAGGGACCAGTGAGGTCGTACTCATAGCGGAAACGGGTACCTACACGGAGGCGAAGCTCGGAGAGTGCAACATCCGGAGACCGGGCCGCTAACTCCAGAGAGCCGAACCGTCTGGCCCGAAGCATGAACTGGAACGGGTGAATGCCCTCCCAGCACATCACGACCTGGATGACACCGTGCAGCTCCCGCAGCGTCAGGCTGTCTGGCATCCGAATCCGCCGCCAGATCATGGGGCTGAGCCCGATCAGCCAGACCTTGAACTGAAGGATCTTCGGAGTTGGAGAAGGATCAGGAGCCTCGGGTTCGGATGGAGTGCGTTTCGGCAAATGAGGGTGTCCCGCAGCTTTGTTTCGTTAGGCTCGAGACCTTGTGCAGCCAACCCGTTACCAATCTGCCCCACACTTCCTCATGCTCTCCGGGGAGGTGTATCGGGCTCCAGCCGCGGTGGCGTGAGCACGCGCGGTTGTGAGGCTGTTGGGGCGTGGGAAGAGCACAGGAGAGAGATGGCGCAACGGTCACTGAGACAGGATCGGGAAAACCAGCTTATCAACCAGTGCCGTGAGCACGTGTGTTTGATTTGGACCTGATCCGCGGACTCCCATCCGGGCCCGCGGCCTGTGAGCCGCATTACTGGCCGCACACATGACAGCCCTGACCACGCGCTGGATCAAACCAAAGATTCTTCTTGCATCACCAGGGGCGTCTACACATGGTTGATAAGGCCGGCGTGTGTTTCGGAGCAGTTCTTGTCCCCCCTTTGTGCTTCCTGAGGGTCAACGCGTGGTCGAGGCGCGGATAATAAGTTCCGGGACGATCCTCTCCGTGACGACCTGATCGTCGGCGGTTCCCTGGATCCGGTCGAGAAGCCGACGTGTCGCCCGGCGTGCGACCTCCTGAAAGGGCAAAAGCAGCGTAGACAGCGGTGGTTCCATGAAACGTGTGAACGGATGGTTGCCCCACCCCATCACCAACACATCATCAGGGACCCGAATGTGGCGCTCGCGTAACGCGCGGTAAAGGCCAAGGGCATAGTAGTCGTCCCCGACCACGAAGGCGTCCGGACGGCGGCCTCGGTCGAGGAGGTCGCTGGCGACGCGGTATGCGTCATCAGCGTGCCAGGACTGCGAGACGCGGAAGGAGCGAGCGGGCGGCACGAGGGCAAGCTGATGCCGGGGATCGTAGGGAAGGCCGTGCGCCTCGAGCGACCGTCGGAAGCCTTCGATCCGAAGGCGGATCGTCGAGAAGGGCATGTCTTCGTCAAGTAGGACGACGTCCCTCGCGCCCAGAGCCAGGACGGCGTCGGTGGTCAGCCGGATGCCGGCTTCGTTGTCGGTCGAGTAGAAATCGACGCCCAGCTCGGGAAGCTCGCGGCTCACCAGTACGAGCGGAATTCCTGCCTTGATCACGGGCGTCCATGCGTTGAAGCGCTCCTGGACCGGAGCCGCGATAAGCCCGTCCAAGCCCGACCGCAATGCGCGGTCGATGGCGTCTCGCTCACGGTCCGCGGACTCGTAGGACAGGAGGAGCAGAACGGTATAGCCGGCTTCCTGCGCCTGCAGTTCGACCTCACTGACAAGGTCGGAGAAGAACGGATTGGAGATGTTGGTCACGATCACGCCGATCGTCTTGCGCGAGCCGAGCACGAGAGAGCGGGCATGGACATTCGGTACATAGCCCAGCCGCTCCGCCTCGGCCTTGATCCGCGCCCGCGTGGCCGCGCTGACGCCGGGCCTGTCGTTGAGGGCGCGTGAGATCGAGTTTGCGGTAAGGCCGAGGACATTCGCCAGGTCCTGAAGCGTCGGCTGACGGCGCCCGTTCGTTCCCTCCGCCATATCTTCATCTCCTATCCGACGCCCAGTCCATCGGCAACGCTCTGGCACGGCTCCGATCAACTTCGTTAGCCTAACATTAGCGTTATCGTAAAGTCGTATGTCAAATGCTCCAGTCGAGGGGGCTACCAAGGAGCTTAAGTACGTAAACCATTATAATATCAATGGCTTATCCATGAGCTTGACTGTTTATAAGGCGTGTGACAGATTGAGTTAGCGTTATTTAAGGTTGTTCAGATGGCGGCCTGATCGGTCCAGGTTCAAGCAGCCTGGCGGAGGTGTGAACGGTGCTCGGTTACGTGATCCGGCGTCTGCTGCTCGCCATCTTTGTGCTCTGGGGCGTCGTGACGGTGGTGTTCGTGGTCGTCCGCATGATCCCCGCCGATCCCGCGCTGCTCATCGCGGGACAGACCGCGACCGCCGAGCAGGTCGCCGAGCTTCGGCAGCAGATGGGCCTCGACCGTCCCCTGGTCCTTCAATACGCGCAATATCTCGGCCAGACGCTGGCCGGGGATTTCGGGCGATCCTACACCCACAACGTTCCGGCGATACACCTGATCGGGCAGGTCATGCCCAACACGGCGCTCCTCGCTACCCTGGCTTGCGCCGTCGCGGTGGTGGTCAGCATCCCGCTTGGCGTCCTCGCGGCGCTGCAGGTCAACCGCATGGGAGACCGGCTCGTCACCACGATCTCCCTCGTCATTCAGGCGCTGCCCGGTTTCTGGATCGGCGTCGTGATGCTCCTCGTGTTCTCCCGGACGCTGAAGTGGCTACCGAGCGCCGGCCTCATCGGTCCGCAGAGTCTGATCCTGCCGACGATCGTGCTCGCGCTGCCCTTCATCGCGATCCTCACCCGGCTGACGCGAAGCGGGCTCATCGAGGTGAACGGTGAGGGGTACATCAACACGGCGCGGGCCAAAGGCTTAAGCGAGCTGACCGTGGTCTTCCCCCATGCCATGCGCAACGCCCTCATCCCGATCGTCACGGTCACGGGCCTCCAGTTCGGCACCCTGCTGGGTGGTGCCGTGGTTACCGAGACAGTTTTCTCCTTCCCGGGGGTCGGCAAGCTACTCGTCTCGTCAATTCAGTTGCGCGACTACAACGTGCTGCAGGCCTGCGTGGTGGTCATCGCGGCGGCATTCGTCGTCGTCAATTTGCTCGTGGATGTCCTGTACGCCTACATCGACCCGAGAGTGAGGCTGTCCAAATGAACACAGCTCAACCCGCGATGGCGCCTCCTCGCGCTCGCCGCCGGGCCAGCCACGCTCGCGTCGTGATTCCGCTGCTCGTGATCGGACTGCTCGGAATCGGGGCGGTCATCGTGCCGTTTCTCTACGATTACGATCCGCTGCATGCCGATCTGCTGGTGCGCCTGAAACCGCCGGGTACCATCCTGACCGATGGATCGATCGCGGTCTTCGGAACCGACCAGATCGGGTCTGACCTCTTCGCCGAGATGATGGCCGGCACCCGCGTGTCTCTCATCGTCGGACTGTCCACCCTGCTCATCGCCGGGCTGGCCGGAGGAACACTCGGGCTCATTGCCGGCTATTTCGGCAGCTGGCTCGACACTATCCTAATGCGGATCGCGGACATTCAGCTGGCGTTCCCATCGATCCTGCTCGCAATCCTGCTGGTTTCCGTGCTTGGGCAGGGAATCCTGAACGTCATCATCGTGCTGTCGATCTCGAATTGGGTGATCTTCGCCCGGGTCATCCGAAGCCAAGTGCTCGCCCTGAAGAGCCGCGAATATGTCGAGGCCGCGCGCACGCTCGGCGCCAGCCACTTTCACATCATTTTCCGCACCGTGCTGCCGGGCTGCATTGCCCCGTTGCTCGTCATCGCCAGCGTGGAATTCGGTTATGTCGTTCTCGCGGAGGCGGCCCTCTCGTTCCTCGGCGTCGGTGCCCCCTTCGGCACGCCAAGCCTCGGCAGCACGATCTCGGCCGGCACGCAGTACCTCTCGAGCGCCTGGTGGATCTCGACGATACCGGGCTTGCTTCTCCTCGTCCTCGTGCTCGCGACCGGCGTGCTCGGAGACGCTCTCCGTGATCACCTCGACCCTCTCCTCAGGAGCGCCCGATGACCGCATCACGGGTTGCTTCGAGTGCCGAAGCCGGACACGCGGACGCCCCGCTGCTGTCGGTCCGGAATCTGCAGGTGGAGTTCTCGACGGCCGCCGGGATCGCGCGGGCCCTCGACGGCGTGAGCTTCGACGTGCGTCCGGGCGAAACGCTCGCGGTTCTCGGGGAGTCCGGTTCTGGCAAATCGGTTACCGGGCAGGCCGTGATGGGGCTGCTGCCTCGGTCGGCAGGGGCCATCGTGGGAGGGTCGATCACGTATGGCGGCATCGACCTCGCGACGCGGCCCGTCAACGATGTCCGGAAGCTTTGCGCGACCGAGATCGCGATGGTCTTCCAGGACCCGCTCAGCTCCCTAAATCCGGTGTTCCGGGTCGGATATCAGGTCGCGGAGCCCTTCCGCAGGCGATTGGGGATGGGCAAGCGGGAGGCGTGGGGGAAAGCGCTCGAGCTGCTCAGGCGGGTAGGGATCCCCGACGTCGAAACGCGGATCGGCGACTACCCGCATCAGTTTTCCGGTGGGCAGCGCCAGCGCATCATGATCGCGATGGCGATCGCCCTCAAGCCAAGACTTCTCATCGCCGACGAGCCGACCACGGCCCTCGACGTAACGGTGCAGAAGCAGATCATGGCGCTGCTCGCCGACCTGCAGGCCGAGACCGGGATGGCCATGATCCTAATCAGCCACGATCTCGGCGTCGTCGCCCGGGTCGCCGAGCGAGCCGCGATCATGTATGCAGGTCGGATCGTCGAGATCGGGCCGATCCGCGAGGTCTACAATCGGCCCGCCCATCCCTACACGCGGGGCCTACTCGACTCGATCCCGAGCGCGGCCCGGAGCGGGGGGAAGCTCACCCCCATCATGGGATCTCCACCGAACCTCCTCACGCTGCCGAGCGGATGCACGTTCCATCCCCGCTGCCGGTTCGCGAACGACCATTGTCGCGTCGAGCTTCCCAAGCTCCGGCAGCCGGCGGGGTGGGCAAGCGGCCATCCGGTCGCGTGCCACCGCTCCGAGGAGGTGCTCGCCGATGCTTAAGAGCTCATCCGCGCAAGAGCCGCTCCTCCGTGTCTCGAACCTCAGAGTCGCCTATCCCATCCACTCGTCCATCCTCCGTCGGATCGTCGGCGAGAAGGTCGCCGTGCGCGAAGTGACCTTCTCAGTCAATCCGGGCGAAACGGTCGGGTTGGTCGGCGAGTCGGGCTCGGGCAAGTCGACGATCGCCCGCAGCGTCATCGGCCTCATCAAGCCGGATGCCGGCACCATCGAATTCGACGGTCACGACATCACGCGCTACTCGCCCAAGCAGTTGAAATCCGTTCGGCGGGAAATGCAGATGGTGTTCCAGGACCCCTACGCGTCCCTGAACCCGCGGCTGACCGTGCGCGACCTGATCGCGGAAGGCTGGCGAGTGCACCGGGACGTCGTTCCCCGCAGCCGGTGGACCGCCGCGGCTAAGGAACTGATGGAGCGAGTCGGCCTCAATCCCGATTACTCGAATCGCTACGCCCACCAGTTTTCCGGTGGGCAGCGTCAGCGCATCGGGATCGCCCGCGCGCTGGCCCTGAAGCCGAAGCTCATCATCTGCGACGAGGCGGTCTCCGCGCTCGACGTCTCGGTTCAGGCCCAGGTACTCAACCTTCTCCAAGAACTACAGGAAGAGTTCGGCCTCGCCTATCTTTTCATCTCTCACGACCTCTCTGTGGTCGAACACGTATGCGATCGCGTCCTCGTGCTCAATGGCGGCAGTGTCGTTGAGGAGGGGAGCGTTCACGAAATCTTCGACCGCCCACGCCACGACTACACGAAGGCACTCCTCGCGGCAGTGCCCGTCGTGCGTCCCTGGCTGGAGCCGTTCGCGAACGGCTCCACGCCCGTTTCCTCGGAGGCGTCGCCTTGTGAGGAAGCGACCGAACAAAAAGCTCAACCAAGGGAGGAAGAAAGTGACATCCATTCGTAAGCATTGGGGAAGGCTGGTGGCCGCCGCGGCGGTCACCGCCATGACCTTCACGGGAACCGTCGCGGGCGGAGCGTTCGCGGCGGGCGAGAGGCTTGCCGACGATCAGCAGAACCTCACATTCGTGTCGAACTTCGGCGTGCCCTCCCTCGACTCCTCGATGGTGCCGCTAGAGATGGGCACCAACCAGATCATGTCGAACGTCCTTCAGGCGCTGGTGACGCTCGACAAGAACTCGATCCCCCAGCCTCAGCTGGCGACGTCATGGAAGTGGACGTCCCCGACCAGCCTGCAGTTCAAGCTCCGTGAAGGCGTGACCTTCAGCGACGGGAAGCCGTTCACCTCGGCCGATGTCGTCGGGAGCTTCGAGCGCTACATCGCCAAGAAGGCGACGCTCGCAGCGGCGCTCTCGATCATCACATCGCTCAGGGCCGACGATCCGGCCACCGTCACGATTGAGACCAGCGCTCCGACCGGAACCCTGGTGGGCGTGCTCTCCCTCATCAAGATCGGCCAAGGTGCGCAATCGACCAATGACGCGTGGTGGAGCAAGCCCATCGGCACCGGGCCCTTCGTCATCGCCGACTACGTGCCGAACGACCATGTGAAGCTGGTCCGCAACGATACCTATTGGGGTGAGAAGGCAAAGCTGAGGTCGCTGACGTTCAGCCTCATCACCGACACAAACGCCAAGGTCACGGCGCTCGCAAACGGGCAGGCGCATGTCCTCGGCGACGTGATCTACGACCAGTTCCCGACCATTCAAGACATGAAGAATGTGACCCTTACCCAGGCCGATGGGCTGACCTACTACTTCCTGTGGTTCAACAACGCTAAGGCGCCGTTCGACAATCCAAAGGTGCGCCGGGCCATGTGGATGGCGCTGGACCTGCCGACAATCGTGCGGAGCCTCTATGGCGAGACCGCCTCGCCGATGGAGTCGTTCTGCCCCTCCAGCGCGTTCGGGTGCGTCCCCGCCAAGGGAATGCCGTCATATGATCCCAAGGCCGCCAAGGCGCTGCTGGCGGAAGCGGGCTTCCCGAACGGATTCACCGCCGACATTCTGCTCAATACCTCGAACGCTGGAATGGACACTCTCGTGTCGGCCTTCGTTTCCCAGTGGCGGGCCATTGGCGTGACGGTGAAGCCACGCGCGCAGGACCCGACCACCTGGCTCGCAGACTTCTCCGCGCACAAGTGGGACATGGTCGTCAATCCGAACGCAACGATCACCGGGGATGCGGACTACACGCTCAACCGTCTCTACAACTGCAAGGCCAATCGCCTCGGATACTGCAATTCCGAGTTGGACACGGTGTTCACGAAGGCGCAGCAGTCGTCCGACCAGAATGAGCGGCTCGAACTCTATCAGAAGGCCGTGAACATCATGGCGCAGGATGCGCCGGGGATTCCGATGCTCCAGACCAAGTCCAACGCGGCGGCGCTGAAGACCGTGCAAGGTCTCAGCATTCCGCCGACCGAGTTCATCGACTGGAGCACGGTCTACTTAACCAAGTGAATTCGGACAATTGCGCATGGGCGGCGGCAGGCCCGCCGCCCATGCGCACGTGAGCACCAACCAGAAAATCAGGGGCAATAGGATGTCGACGATGTCCGGTGAGAATGTGTCGATCAGGGAACCCAGCCGGGAGGTGCCTGTAGCCGGCAGCTACGATGTCGTCGTCTGCGGCGGAGGCCCCTCGGGTCTCATCGCAGCCGTGGCGGCGGCCCGCAACGGCGCGAAGACGCTCCTGATCGAGCGCTACGGCTTCGTGGGCGGCATGTCGACGAGCGCGCTCGTGACACCGATCAGCGAGTTCCGCCACTTCGGAAAGCAGCATATCGGAGGCATTCCCTTCGAGCTTCTCAAGATGGCCGCCGACCTCGGCGGTGCGAACGTGACCCTGGAAAGTGGAAACTTTCCCGTCAACGATGAGATCCTTAAGCTCGCAGCCCAACGTCTCCTGCTCGAGAGCGGCGTGACGCTTCTGTATCATACCTGGTTCGCGGATTGCGCGATGGATGGCAACCGTGTCACCCATGTCATCGTGCAAAACAAGGCGGGCCGCGTCGCATACGAGGCGAAGGTGTTCATCGACTGCACCGGTGACGCGGACCTTGTGCGGGCGGCAGGTTTCCCGACAGTAAAGGGAGAGGTGCTGCAACCGGCGTCCCTGTGGTTTCAGCTGGGTGGCGTCGATACCGACGCCCTGGCCTACCTGTTCGGCGACGCCGTCGACGGAATGCTGCCGGTCTCTGACGTGATCCGCGGACGATTGCTCGAACTCAACGCGCAGGGCGACATCCCGATCTTTGGCGGTCCCTGGATCAACAAGTTCTTTCACGATGGCATGGTCAGCATCAACCTGCTTCGCGAGGCGACCGATGCGAGCGATCCGGTATGGTTCACCCGGACGGAATGCAGCCTTCGCGAGAACCTGCATCTCATCATCGGTATCCTGCGCCGCGAATTCCCGGAGTTCCGGAATTGCTGGCTGGCGAAGTCCGGCATTCAGACGGGGGTACGCGAGTCGTATCACATCGTCGGACTATACAAGCTCCGGAAGGATGACATCCTCGTGCCGAAAGCCTTTCCGGACACGATCGCCAAGGGCGCGCACGTCATCGATATCCATGCAAGCGATAGCAACGAGCAGAACGATCTGGTCATTCCCCGGCAGGAGTACAACGTGCCTTTTCGTTGCCTGGTGCCGAAAGGCAGTGTCAACCTCGTCACAGCAGGACGGTGCCTCAGTGCGGATGGACCCGGTTTTGGCTCTGTTCGCGTGATGGCTACCTGTATGGCGATGGGTCAGGGCGCCGGGACAGCCGCCGCCTTGAGCGTCGAGCACGGCTATAGCATGTCCAGAATGAACTTCGAGCACCTGCGAGAGACATTGATCGAGCAAGGTGCAGTCGTAGACTTTGACAACGTCATCAACCCCGAGGCACCGATCGAGTTGTTGGAGTACCCCGCAGTCAGAGCTTGATGCCTGAGACGCGAAGGAGCACTGGTGCTGGTCCGCATTCAGGCGGCCGGGAGCTGTGGATCGGACTATTACTGCCACGGTCGTATCAATCGGGAACGAGACCGATTTGCCTGGCCTGAGGACCCTCAGGTTAGCAGTAATTGGCGGCGGCAAAGTCGACAAGTGGGTGGTGGAATTCCCGCATGAGGAGTGGAAGGTGTCACACTCTAGCGCGATGGCGAACGAAGGGCTAAGGCGTTTTGGAGATTCCCATGCTGCTCGACACCACTCACGCCGGCTCCTTCTGTCCTGCCTACCGGTAACCAATTACACTCGACTAACAAACCATGCGCGTCTTCTTGGTCACGGACTGGCACGTATAACTGGACTGCGACTGGCATCCTCCGCAAACAGAATTTGATGGTGCAAGCCGACCCCGGGAAACGAAATCATGAAAGCACTTGTTCTCGAACGTCAATATGAATTGGCCCTCCGTGAGATCGCTCTCGAAGCAGAGCCAGGACCAAGTGAAGTGCTCATCAAGCTCCATACGGTTGGTATATGTGGATCAGACGTACACTACTATACCCATGGCCGCATTGGACCCTTCGTTGTCGATGCGCCGATGGTGTTGGGCCACGAAGCCGCTGGAACCATTGTGGCGCTTGGAAAGGGCGTCACCAATCTAAAGGCCGGTGACAGGGTCTGCATGGAACCGGGCATTCCTGACGCGAACTCTCGGGCTTCGCGCCTGGGCATCTACAACGTTGACCCCAGTGTGACATTCTGGGCAACGCCTCCGGTTCACGGGGTTCTCAGGCCATTTGTCGTTCACCCCGCTAACTATACTTTCAAGCTTCCGGATAACGTGAGTTTCGCTGAAGGCGCGATGGTCGAGCCTTTTGCCGTTGGCATACAGGCTGCTATGAAAGCGGGCATTAGGCCGGGTGATACTGCCGTTGTTATTGGTGCAGGCCCCATCGGGATCATGGTGGCTGTTGCCGCCTTGGCAGGAGGCTGCGCCCGAGCGATCGTTGCCGATCTCGCACAGCCCAAGCTCGATATCGCTGCCTCATATGAGGGCGTGATTGCCGTCAATGTCCGCGAGCGAAATCTAAAGAAGGTCGTTTCACAGCTCACTGACGGATGGGGGGCGGACATTGTCTTTGAATGCTCAGGCGCCGCGCAGGTGTGGGCGGACATTGCGGATATCCCGCGGCCATGTGGAACCATCGTCGTCGTCGGGTTGCCCGTCGATCCCGTGCAGTTTGATGTTGCTATGCTGTCTACGAAAGAGTTGCGGGTGGAGTCCGTATTTCGCTATGCCCATCAATATGATCGCGCGCTCGCACTGATGGAATCCGGACGCGTAGATCTGAAGCCGCTGATTTCAGAGACGTTTCCTTTCAATCGTGCGATAGAAGCCTTTGAACGCGCCGCAGAAGGACGTCTATCTGATGTAAAGCTACAAATCTATTTAGGCGCTTAACTATCGCTGTATGTCAGACACTGTGCAATCTGATAAACTCAGCACATCGAACAAATCAGAAGTTCGTAAGCTATAGCTGATTTGTGTAGCCCGTCACAGCAGGTCGGCAGGTCACGTTCGAAGATCATTGCTGGTTCTAATGTTAAACCGACTTTCTCGATCAAGGTTGCTTCACCAAGCCTAAATTTGGTCTAATCGCAGAAGCAATCACTGCTCGCAAGATATGGTTGGTGATGCCATTAATCAGTTTGAACATCGAGATCGTCACCTCAAGTAGGTCCCTCTCATATGTGCAACCGCCTTACCTTTGCTAATCTTGCTAGCTTACCGCCGGCCGTTACCCGCCCGAATTACCACCGGACGGCGCTCAGGCCCGGCATCCTCCACATCGGCGTCGGGAACTTCCATCGGGCCCATCAGGCGGTCTATCTGGACGACCTTTTCGCGTCCGGTCGGGACCTGGACTGGGGCCTGATCGGCGCAGGCGTCCGGCGCGGCGACGAGGCCATGCGGCGCGCGCTTGCGCCGCAGGACTGGCTCACCACGGTAGTCGAGACGGAGCCGGGGGCGCAGAGAGCCCGGGTCACGGGCGCCATGGTGGATTTCCTGCCCGTGGGCCGGGACGGGCGCGCCATCGTCGAAGCTTTGGACGACCCGGGACTGAGGATCGTGTCCCTGACGGTCACCGAGGGCGGATATTGCATCGATCCGGCAACCGGAGCCTTCGATCCCGACCATCCAGACATCCGGCATGACGCTGCCCACCCCGAGACACCGAAGGGCGTGTTCGGGGTGCTCGTGGCCGCCCTGAAGCGGCGGCGCGAGCGGGGCATCACCCCCTTCACAATCATGTCCTGCGACAACATCCCGGGAAACGGGCATGTGGCCATGAACGCGGTCGCGGGCCTCGCCGGCCTGACCGACCCGGGACTTAGCGCCTTCGTGCGCGAGCAGGTAGCCTTCCCCAACAGCATGGTCGACCGGATCACACCCGCCACAGGCGACCGGGAGCGCAGCCTGCTGGCCGAACGCTTCGGCATCGAGGACAACTGGCCGGTCTTCTGCGAGCCCTACCGGCAATGGGTCTTGGAGGACCATTTCTCCAGCGGCCGCCCGGCCCTGGAGGAGGTGGGCGTCACCTTCACCCGGGATGTGGCGGCCTTCGAGCTGATGAAGATCCGCATCCTCAACGGCGGACACGCGGCCATCGCCTATCCGGCGGCACTCCTCGGCCTCCATTTCGTCCACGACGCCATGGCGGACCGCCAGGTTCGGGGCTTCCTCGACAGGCTGGAACGCGAGGAGATCATCCCCTGCGTGCCGCCGGTGCCGGGTGTCGACCTTCAGGCCTATTACGACCTGATCGCCCGCCGTTTTTCCAATCCGGAGATCGGCGACACCGTTGCGCGCCTGGCCCAGGACGGCTCCAACCGGCAGCCCAAATTCATTCTTCCCTCGACCCGCGACCGGCTGGATGCCGGAGCGGACATGACGGGCCTTGCCCTTGTCTCCGCCTTGTGGTGCCGCTTCTGTGCCGGGACCGACGAGACCGGCACGCCGCTCCGGCTCGACGATCCTCAGGCTGCCCGCCTGACGACGGCGGCTGGAGCCGCGCGGGAGAACCCTGCCGCCTTCCTGGAATTGGGGGACATCTTCGGGGATCTCGCAGCGGCCGCGCCCTTCCGGTCCCGCTTCGAGGCTGCTCTGCGAGGTCTCTGGCGGGACGGGACCCGCGCCACCCTGCAGCGATATCTGGACGACGATTTCTAAACTGGCATCCCGATCTACGCCTTCACGAAGGTAGGCTGTCACTCAGCATTTTGACGTGAGACAGGCGATGTCATGATTTCGGTGATTAGCGCTTACTTTGAGATGAAGAGCCGTTGAACGTGCGAGCTAGGAGAGTATGAGGAGTTGTGGGGCAGTTAGGCGGCTGCTTGGCTATCGCGGCTAACATTGTCGTTCATTAGACCGGGGTACCAGTGCTCGAATGCGGCACGCAGCGAGCTATCCAAGGTCCTGGTCCGCGTCTACAGAAGCAAATGAGCCCTACGTCGGCTCCACTGCATCTGCTGCTTCTTGGCAAAACGTTTGCTGATCACCGCATTCACCGTCGCCTCGACAAAAGCCTGGGAGATCCGCTCGCCAGACCGATACCGCTCGCCATAGTTGATCAGGCTATCCTCATTGCTGGTGATGTAGACCTGGAGCTCCCGCATGGCGATCCTGAACTCGCGCAGATTTGGATAGCGACTGTCGAGGGCTTCGAGGTCAAGAAGCGGATCATCGATGGCCTCCCGAGCACGATAGGTGTTGCCGTGCCGGAGGAACCACTTGATCCGGCGCAACTCATCAATCGCCTGCGCCCCGGCCTCCTTGTCATGGTGCACCAGTCCCTGGGCAAACTGGCGCAGAGCCGTGATCCGCATGGTGATGTGGAACCAGTCGAGGACGTGCTCGCTGCATGGACTGATCCGCTCGACAAGAGAGCGGACCTCGTCCCCGCCGTCAGTAATGAAGGTCAGATCCTGATTGGCCTGGAAGCCTTGGTGTCGCTGGGCACTTTGGCGTGAGACAGGCGGTCTAATCATTTCAGTGACTTAGCTTAGGTGCTGAGACGAAAGTTCCGGCACTTAACCTGAGATTCTCGTTGGCTTTGGGCAGTTAACGTGAGATTTCGGCTCTCAAGCGTTGCTTGGATTTGGAATGGGTCGAGCCCAACCGATCAACATACGATCGGAGTGTTTCATCGCGCATCAATGCCAGGAAGATCATCGCCTTAGCCCGAATGGAGGAGGGCAGGGGAAGTCCCGAAGTGGTCTTACATGGGCAGTTAACGTGAGATTCCACGTTGCCGGAATCTCACGCCAAAATGCCAACCGCTGCTCCAAACTCGGGAATCTCACGCCAAGGTGATCGGCGACGAAGAGCGTCTGGGGTGATGTCACGGTAACCTGATCCGGGCGCAATAAGCCCAGCTTTATTAAATTCAGGCGAGCACGCCCGCCGCGGCCTTCCATACCGCCATGACTCGTAGACGGCAGACGTGGGCAGCGAGGGTAGATCGGAGCGAGCGAGGCGGAATGAACAGATTTATGACAGCCGCAAAGACCGAGGTGAACCGCTGCAGGCCTCCGACAGACCGAAAGCCCTGCATCATTCTCTCCCGCTTTCGTAGCAGGAGATGCGAATTCTCAGCCTTGTTGTTCAAGCCCTTGTGGGACCGGTGCTCCACCCTTGGCATGACCTGACCGTGGGCGGCTGCGTAGGATCCCAGCTTGACGGTGGTGATCCGCTTGGCTGCCATGCCTTGCTGCTTGAGCAGCAGGGTCAGCAAAAGCTTGGTCGCCATCGTGTCCCGACACGTCCGGACAATTTCATCGAGGACGTAACCGTCCTGATCAACGGCTCGCCAGAGCCAATGGTTCTTGCCAGAGATCGTGACCACGACCTCGTCCAGGTGCCAAATGTCAGTCGGGCGTGGCGGCTTGCGGCGGAGGCGCCGGCATAAGTCGGTCCGAACTTCCTGCCCCAACCGGCGGATGGTTTCGTATGACACAGCGATGCCGCGCTCGAGCAGCATCGGTTCTGTCGCGAATTTGAAGCGGAGCCGAGAAAATGGAGAGGAGGCTCGCTTAGGAATTAAGCAGCAAGCTGCTCAAACGGTGATGTCATGTCTGGATGGCGCCCGTTTGGCAATGTGATTGTTGATGACGTTTGGCCTAGCGGGGCGGGTGCAGTCATGTCTCCGGCCTTTGAACGCGGTGCTTCATGACCGCAGGCCCTGATGTTTTACGCTGGAAGCTGCTCCCTCTCACGGTATCGCGCTTGACTGACGCAAGACATCACCACGGGTTTGCCAGCTCCGGCGGTCCATGTCCGCTTTGGCTTCACATCATCTCATCGTCACCGTGCCAACTGGGATACCCCGAAGGGCAGGTCGTTTGAACTGGTCGTCTATGCCGCCGGTGCGGCAGCGCCACGGCTCCCGGGCTCGTAAGCCGTGCTCCTGGCCATCACTGCCCAGGCAATGCGGGCCATCTTGTTGGCCAGCGCGACAGCGACCACCTTGAACGGCTTCTTGGCCAGCAGAGACCGGGCCCAGTCCGCCAGGACCGTCTTGGTCTTGCCGGACTTCATGCTGTAGAGCGCGGCGTGCGCTCCCACGACCAGCAGCTTACGCAGGTGCCGGTTGCCCATCTTGGAGATGGAGCCAAGCCGCGGCTTGCCGCCGGTTGAATGCTGCTCGGGCACCAGCCCAGATAGGCGGCGAACTCCCGGCTGCCCTGAAACAGGCTGGCGTCCGGGATGCTGGCCGAAAGACAGGAGGCCACGATCGGGCCGATCCCCGGGATGGTGGCCAGTCTGAGGCTGACCGGATCGCTGCGATGGGCCGCCAAGATGGCCTTATCGAGCCTGGCAATCTGCGCCTCGATCCCGAGCAGCATCGTGGCCAAAGGCTGAAGCGCAGTTCGAGCTGCCGCGGGGAAGTCTGGATTGGCCTCCTCATGGAGGAAAGCGATCAGCTGGCGCGTGTTGCGAGCCCCTTGCGCCACCACGATGCCCAGCTCGGCGAAGTGGCCGCGCAGGGCATTGATCAGGGCGGTCCGCTGCCCGATCAGAAGATCGCGGACCCCATGCAGCATGAGGGTGCTCTGCTGCTGTGGGCTCTTGACCGGAACAAACCGCATCGACGGGCGCGTGACGGCCTCACAGATCGCAGCCGCATCCGCAGCGTCATTCTTCTGTCGACGCAGATACGGTTTGACATAGGCGGGCGGAATCAGACGGACATCATGGCCGAAAGCCATGAGCGTGCGCGCCCAGTGATGAGCCGTCGCGCAAGCCTCCATCCCGATCAGGCAAGGGGAAAGGGTTTTGAAGAAACCCGGCATCTGGCTGCGGCGCAGCGCCCTGCGCAGGACGATCCTTCCACTTCGGTCGACACCGTGCAGCTGGAAGACGTTCTTTGCGATATCAAGGCCGATCGTGGCAATCTCAGGCATGGAAGTGGATCCTCTCCGGTTCTTGGACATGCCCATCTTGGCATGTCTGACGCTGGTGGAGGGCGCCATCCACGACATCACGGTAACTTTTGGTCAGCAGCTTGTGCCCAATAGCTGCGGCATGACCAAGCCCGTCAGCTACAAGCGCCATCGCTTCCCGTCCCAGATCATCGCCCATGCAGGTGGATGCGTCGCAAATTTGGAGCAGGAACGCAAAGATGGTCGATAGCCCGGCGAAATTCAGGCAGCGAGCAGATCGAACTGCTCGGCGAGGGACGGCTGCGGATTGCGGGCATACTTCGCCTGTTGTTTCCGCATCATGGGGACCAACTCGATCCCACCAAGAATGACGAGGGCGCTGGCAATGGATTGAAAGCCGAGCATCGGCCTAATGCGCCGTTTGATGGCTCGATGATCCTGTTCAATTCGATTATTCAGGTAGGCACTCTGTCGAATGCGAATGGGCTTCAGTTTGCGCCTCGATCGCTCCTGGAGCTGACTTGCCATATCACAGGATAAGATCGCTTCGCGGTTGGTCTGGCTACCGTCGATCACGATTCGCTCAGGTCTGCCATGCCGCAGCAGCGCCCGGCGAAGGAAGCGCTTGGCGGCCGTGAAATTGCGCCGATTGAACTGCTCCAGCAGGAGCGGCGCATAATGAACAGTCCAGCGATGGATGGTGGCGTGGTCGACAGAGATTCCGCGCTCGGCCATCATCTCTTCCAAGTTCCGGAGGCTGAGATTGTAAGCCAAGTACCAGCGGACGCAGAGCAGGATTACCGATCGATCAAAATGCCTGCCCTTGAACACGCCACCCTCCGTCACTGAACCCAGGCGGCATTAGCTGAAACTCTGAAACAAAACGTTTGCGACGGATCCGGGAATGATGCTCGACTTTTACTCAATAAGGATTACACGGAAATCATTGACGTTGGTGAGCGTCGGCCCCGTTACGACTTGCGCGCCAATGCAGCCAAAGAAGGCGTGAGCGTCGTTCGAGGCGAGCGCCTTATCAGGATCAAGGCCGCTCCTGTGGGCAAGAGCGAGTGTCTGTGGGCCAATGAGTGCGCCTGCCACCTCGGCTGCGCCATCGACACCGTCCGTGTCACCGGCCAGCGCATGGATACCAGGCGCGCCGCCCAGAGCGAGCGCTAGTGCGAGGCAGAACTCTGCGTTGGGACCACCAATGCCGTTTCCCTGTCGCGTCACTGTCAGCTCACCACCTGAAAGAAGCAGGAGCGGTGGAGCGCCCGCACTACGTTCTGCCTGAAGTGTCAGCGCAAGCGCTGCCTGTTCTGCGGCGACCTCGCGCGCTTCGCCTTCTAGCGCATCGCCCAGTATTCTCACCTCGCAGCCACGTGCGCGCGCAAGGTCTGCTGCCGCCGCCAGCGACCTCGCCGGAGCAGCGATTATACGATTTTCAATGGTGGCGAGGCGCGGATCTCCAGGCCGCACCACGCTGCTATTTCGCGCTAATGCGGCCGTGACAGACGGTGGAGTCGCAACGTCCCAGCGATCAAGTATGGCCCGCGCGTCGATGGGTGTGCTTGCCTCCGCGACCGTTGGGCCCGAACCGATTGTTGCGGGATTGTCGCCTGGCACATCAGAAATCATCAGAACGAGCATGGATGCCGGCGCGGCCGCAGCAGCAAGCTGTCCGCCCTTGACGCGGCTCAGATGCTTTCGCACTGTATTCATGCCGTCGATCGGGACACCAGACGCCAGAAGCGCCGCGTTCATGGCTTGCTTGTCGGCTAGCGTCAGGCCATCGGCTGGGGCGCACAGGAGTGACGAGGCGCCGCCCGATATCAGAGCAAGGACGAAGTCGCCTTTTTCAAGACTTCCCAGCATGTCCAGCATCCGTCCGGTAGTGGTGACACCTAGTACATCCGGAACTGGATGCGCTGCCTCAACGACCTCGATCCCGTGGCACGGTCGGGCATGGCCGTACCGGGTGATGACTAATCCCTCGCAGGGGCCCCAGGCGGTTTCGACCGCCTCGGCCATGCGGGCGCTTGCCTTACCGGCCCCGACAACGAGAACGCGGCCAGCGGGCTTCGGCGGCAGGTGCGCCGTCACAACATGCATCGGATCCGCAACTGCGACCGCGCAGTCGAATAGCTCCCTAAGTAAATATGGTGGGTCGACGACGGGCAAAGATGTGCTCACGGCAGAAGCGACAGGATCAAAGTCCTAAATTTAGGAATCGTCATGTATTAAGCTCCAAGTACCTGTCCTGTCTTGGTGTCGAAGCAGTGTAGATGTGCGGGGTCGAAGGCGAGCCCAATGCGCTCACCGCTTCTCGCAGCAATCTGGGCTGGCCCAATCACGCAGAGCTTGCGGCCGCTCCGTAGAGCACATGTAAGCACAGTTTCTGCACCCGTGCGCTCGACCAGGGAGACCGTAGCGTCGAACTCGGCCTCCTCGACTGGGCGAATTCTGATGTCGTGCGGCCGGATGCCGAGCGTGACCTCATATGGCCCATCGACCGGCAGGGTACGGTTTGCCGCAATAACGCCATCTCCGCCGAGGTCTAATCCCGCAGTACCCCGTGTGGCCTGTAAGAGGTTCATCTCGGGGCTGCCGAGGAAGGTTGCAACGAACAGATTGGCCGGCGAGGAATAGAGGTCCATCGGGCGACCCACCTGCTCAACCCTGCCGTCGCGCATCACGACAATCTTGTCCGCCATGGTCATGGCCTCGATCTGGTCGTGAGTGACGTAGATTGTGGTCGCACCTAGCCTGTCGTGGAGACTGCGAATTTCGGCGCGCATCTGCACCCTGAGCTTGGCGTCGAGGTTGGATAGGGGCTCATCGAATAGGAAAACAGCCGGGTCGCGCACAATGGCGCGTCCCATGGCGACGCGCTGACGCTGTCCGCCAGAAAGCTGACGCGGCAGTCGATCAAGCATTGGGCCGAGGCCGAGGATCGTGGAGGCCTTGTTTAACTGCTTCTCGATGGTTGCCTTGTCGGTCTTCGCAAGCTTCATCGAGAACGACATATTCTCCCGCACAGTCATATGCGGATAGAGCGCATAGTTTTGGAACACCATGGCGATGTTGCGCTCCTTTGGCGACAGGCCATTGACGCGCTTGCCGGCAATCTTCAGGTCGCCGTCATCAATGGGCTCGAGGCCTGCGATCATGCGCAGCAAAGTTGACTTGCCACACCCTGAGGGGCCGACCAGGACAACGAACTCACCATCCTCAATTTCAAGGTCGAGGCCGGGAATAATCTCAACTGCGCCGTAGCGCTTCCTGACACCCGAAAGCGTGACCTTGGTCATATAGCCGTCTCCGTTTCGTTCCTGTCGTTGCGCCAAGTGCCCACGACGGTTGGCGCATGTCCCTGGTCACTGGCCACATCCTCGCGGATCAGCGTGGCAGCACGTTCGCCTATCATGATGGCGGCGGCGTTGGTGTTTCCTGAAATCAGGCGCGGCATAATCGAACAGTCGGCGACTCTTATGCCGGCAAGCCCGTGGACACGCAGCCGGGCATCGACCACGTCGCCGCGCGTGGGATCCGGACCCATTCTGCAGGTGCCGCTCGGGTGATAAATGGAGCTGCCGGTTGCACGGATGTAGTCGAGAATTTCGTCGTCGCTCTGTGCGGCAGATCCCGGTCGGTGCTCACCAGCGACAAGTTCCGCCAGTGCTGGCGCCGCGGCAATGCGGCGCGCATAGCGGAAACCTTCAATCATGGTGAGCCGGTCGAGTTCGGTTGCGAGATAATTCGCTCTTATTTCCGGCCTTGCGGAAGGGTCGGGAGAGGTGACAAAGATTGACCCTTCGCTTTCCGGTCGGAGCTGGCAAGCCGAGATCGTTGCGCCAGGGAAGGAGTGCAGGCCGCTGTCGTAGCTATCGAGGCTGAGCGGCTGGAAGTGGAACTGAATGTCGGGCCGATCTGAGGCGAGCGGTGTGCGCGCGAAGCCGCCGGCAAGCGACGCGCCGAAGCTGAGCACGCCCCTTCGGCGAAAGATGTAGCTCATGCCGATCAGAAGCTTGCGCCAAGGGCCACGCGTTAGATCATTGAGGCTAATCGGAAGGTTAAGCCGCAGCATCAGCCGCGATTGGAGATGGTCCTGAAGGTGCTGCCCAACGCCGTGGAGAGCATGAACGGGAGTGACGCCAGCCTCTCTGAGCAGCTCCGGGTTTCCGATGCCAGAGAGTTGCAGGATCTGTGTCGATCCTATGGCTCCAGCTGTCAGCACAATCTCTCTGCGGCAGCGTACGTGAAGTTCGCCACCGCGCCGGCGGCAATGAATGCCGCGCACCTGCCGGCCTTCGAGTTCTAGCCGGCCTGCCTCAACGCCGGTCATGACGCGCAGATTCGGGCGGCGCATCGCAGGGCCGAGAAAGGCGCGTGCACTGGAGGAGCGCAGGCCGCGCCGGGTTGTGAGTTGAAAGCGACCAACTCCCTCTTGTGTTGCGCCGTTGAAGTCCCGGTTCAGAGGCAGACCTGCCTGCTGTCCGGCCCTGAGGAACCGCGAGACAAGTTCGAGATCAACTGCCGGATCCTCGACGCCAAGACCGCCACTCACACCGTGAAACTCACACTCGCCGCGTGACTGTGCCTCAACGGATCTGAACGCCGGCAATACATCCGACCATCCCCAGCCGGGGTTGCCGCGCTGCGCCCAGTCGTTGAAGTCGTCAGCTTGGCCTCGGATGTAAATCAGGCCATTGATGGCGCTTGATCCACCGAGAACACGACCGCGTGGCCATGCGATACGGCGACCATTCAACTCAGGCTCAGGCTCGGTCTCGTAGCGCCAGTCGTAGCGCGGATTGTTGATGGTTTTGAAGAAGCCGGAGGGGACGTGCAGCCAGGGATTGTGGCCCGCCGGTCCAGCTTCTAACAGGAGCACGGTGGCGCGAGGGTCTTCGCTCAATCGCGCGGCGAGCACGCAGCCAGCCGAGCCGCCACCCACCACGATGTAGTCGTATATCTCGGGTTCGTTCATCGTCTCCGCCTCAGCTCATTCCGATTCCATTCAACCCTTCACCGCACCAGCGGTCAGTCCGGCGATGAGATAGCGGCGCGCTAAGGTTACCAAGAGCACCACGGGGACAAGCTGCAGAGTGACGCCGGCGAACAGAACGCCCCACTCGGTGCCGTCCACCGCTCCCATCAGCTCGCTTAGGATGAGCGGCGCTGTCTTCGCCGTATTGGTGGTGAAGATCATAGCGAAGAGATACTCATTCCACGCATAAATGAAGACAAAGATTGATCCTGCGGCCATGCCCTGGAGTGTCAGTCGGGCGAGGATGCGAGTAACGAGCTGCCACTCAGATGCTCCGTCGACATAGGCTGCCTCGTCTAGCTCGGAGGGGATCTGGTCGAAGAAGTTCTTTAAGATCATCGTATTGAGCGACACCCAAAACGTTGCATAGAGCAGGATCAGCAGGAGATGGGTATCGCTGAGGCCGAGTGTGTCGGCTACAGGGAAGAGCGGCAGTGTCACCACGATCGGCGGCAGGACCCTCACCGCAATCATGTAGATTGCCGTCCAAGACATGAACCGGCTGCGATAGCGAGAGTAGGCATAGCCGCCGAAGAAGCTCACGATACCGGCCAGCAAAGTCGCGCCGAGTGCTACTATCATGCTGTTGCCCAGCGAGGTGAAGAAGCCTTGCCACTGGCTCATCAGCTTAAAGTAGTTGTCGATCGTCGGCATGAAGAGCAGCTTTGGCGGATAGACGAATATATCGACTTGGCGTTTGAAGGATGACGTGACGATGAAGAGGATCGGCGCGACCGACCACACCAGCATGAAGGCTAGGAACAGGCCACGCGTGAGACGCTCAAGAGGGGAGAAGTTGTTGTGCATTACTCGCCCCTCATGCCGCGCTGCATTGCAATCAGAAACACGGAGGCCAGAAGTAGAGATCCGATAACCATTAGCCAGCCCGTGGCAGAGGCGATGCCGAAGTCGCCATAGCGAAAGCCGTGCTGGTAAAGATAGACGGCCAATACCTCCGACATGCGGGCTGGTCCTCCCTTGGTAAGCAACCAGACTTCGGAGAACATGCGGAAGGCAAAGATTAGCCGGAAGATCAGCGTGATCAGGAGCGTCGGCACCAAAAGCGGTAGTGTGATGCGCAGGAAGCGCTGCCAACGCGTCGCGCCGTCTATGTGCGCGGCCTCATAGAGAGCGGTGTCGATGGCGAGCAGACCTGCATAGATCATCAAGAACGTGAAAGGCAGGTGAGTCCAGATGTTAATGACACCTACAAGAAGGAGGCCCATCGCAGGTGAGGCGCTCCAGTTAACGGCGCCCAAGCCCATATCCTCGATGGCACGGGCAATGGCGCCGACGTTCGGATCCATCATCATCTTCCAGACAAGGACCGCCACAACTTCTGAAATTGCGTAGGGCATGAGGATGCAAGCAAACATCACTCCGCGGAACGGTACGCCCGACACGAATAGGATGGCTAACGCCAACCCGAGCAGTAGCTCAACATAGACGACACCGTTGACTACGAAAAAGGTGTTCAGGGCCGCGCGCCAGAAATAGGTATCGGTGAAGACAGCACGATAGTTCTCAAACCCTACCCATGTCAGGTCAGTGCCGTAGCTCGACTGATTCAGGCTTAGCCATAGTACGTAGAGCGAAGGTATCGTCAGAATTGCGAGCAGCAGTATGTGCAGTGGTGAGAGGTAGAACCAGGCGGTCAGGTTCGGCCGACTATTCATATTAGTTCCGTTTCATCATTTGTTGCCCGCGCTGGCGAACGTGCGTCATGCGATCTCACAGACCGATCAGGAGGTATTGCTGCTCACAATACTCGAGAATGCCCGCATGTCCGCCTTCGCGGCCGAGGCCAGACTGCTTGACGCCTCCGATTGGAGCCATTTCGAGACCGAGATGGATCGCATTGATTCCAACCATTCCGAGATCGAGAGCCTCTGCTGTCCGCAGAAGGAGAGAAATGTCGCGCCCAAAGATGTATCCTGCAAGTCCATAGGGCGAGGCGTTGATCGATGCTCTCACCTCATTTAGGTCGCTGAAGCGGGTGAGCGCGGCGACTGGCCCGAAGGTTTCCTCGCGGGAAATGAGCATACCGGGAAGGATATTCTCCAGCACAGTTGCCTCGTACCAGGTACAACCCGCGACGGCGCGACGGCCGCCACGCGTGAGTTTGGCGCCCTGGGAGATCGCATCGGCGACATGACGCTCGACCTTGGCAAGCGCAGCATCGTCGATCAATGGCGCGAGCGTGCTCTTAGGATCGCGGCCGTCACCAGGAACGAGTTGGTCGACCTGAGCAAGGAAACGCGTTAGAAAATCATCATAGACGGCATCGTGAATGAAGAACCGGTTGGGGCAGACGCAGGTCTGTCCGGCGTTCCGGAACTTGGCGGCTGCCGCAAGGGCTGCAGCCTTGTCAAGATCGGCGTCCGAGAGAACAATAAATGGCGCATGCCCACCGAGTTCGAGCCCGAGCTTCTTGATAGTGCTCGCGCATTGCCCGTAGAGCAGCCGGCCGGTTGCGGTTGATCCTGTGAAACTCAAGAAAGCGATACGCGGATCCTGCGTCAGGACCGAGCCAATCGTTTCCGCGTCGCCCGTGACGACTTCCAGCGCGCCCTCGGGCAGGCCTGCCTCCCGGCCCAGCCTGGCCAATGCCAGTGCACAGAGCGGCGTTTGCGGAGCCGGCTTGAGTACGACTGTGCAGCCGGCTGCGAGCGCAGGAGCGATTTTGCGCGCTACCATCGAGACTGGGAAGTTCCACGGTGTAATCGCCGCCACTACGCCGACCGGCTTGTGGGTGACGAGGATGCGACTGTCGGCGCGTGGAGTCGCGATGATTTCCCCATTCATACGCCGTGCCTCCTCGGCGAAGAAGCTGAAATATCCCGCCGCGGAGGTGACCTCGGCGCGCGCCTCAGCAAGCGGCTTTCCTTGTTCCGCAGTCAAGAGGGCGGCAAGATCCTCTCCATGTTCGGAGATGAGCTCTGATAAACGGCGCAAGATAGCGCCGCGGGTCTGATGAGACTCGCCCGACCATGCTGGGAAAGTAGTGTAGGCTGAGGCCACCGCGGCGCGGACTTCGTCTGTCGGCAATGCCTGAACATACCCGACCGGCTCACCCGTCGCGGGGTCGTTGACCGGTAACCAGCCGGCTGTCCTGTTTCCGGCGGCCGGCGCGGACGCACTGGCAAGAGTGAGCCTTCCCCATCTCATTCAGCATTCCCTCCGGACTATTTGCATTTCGCATATTGCATCATGGATCCAATTTGGCAATAACACTTTCAATGCACGAGGGAAGGAGTTTGATCGTGAAGAGCCAAGACTATGACGTAATCGTACTTGGAGGGGGGAGCGCGGGAATCAGCGCGGCTGTCGCGGCTGCGCGCAATGGCGCCCGAACCGCGTTGGTAGAGGCCGGTCCTATGCTGGGTGGCGAATTGCTAACCGGCATGACCGTCGATGGAGCCATCAATGGCCTCGGCGAGGATACAGTAGGTGGGGTCCTGACCGATCTGCTCCAGATTTGCCGCGACATGGGTGGCTTCGTCGCCAAACTCAACGACTGGCGGCTGATTCAGTACGTGGCCTACGATCCGGAGATCATGAAGATCGCCATCCCTCAGCTTGTCTTCGGAGCAGGTGTCACGGTTTATCTTCAGACATTTGCTGAGGAGGCTGTGTATAGTCGCGCAAACATTACCGGGCTCGTCGTGCGCAACAAGGGCGGGCGGCAGTTGCTGACGGCCCGCGCCTTTGTCGACGCTTCGGGAGATGGCGACCTATGCGCAATGGCGGGCGCCGAAATGCTGAGCGTTGGCCCAGGTGAGAAGCCTCAGCCGATGTCGATGATGTTTCGTATGGCCGGCGTCGATAACGGATCGTTACTTTCATATGTGCGCGAGCATCCCGAATGCCTGGCCGTGGGCGAGAGCGATGCAATTCGTGGAGGTCGTACTGATCGCGAGATCACGGAAGAGATTTATCGGCAAGGTCAGCCCTGTGTTTTCTTCAAGGGAGATGGTCCACTTCTCGGCGGCGCGATTGAGCGCGGCGAGATGTTCCCAACCGCGCTGGTGATGATTCAGCCGACCTCCGATGCACGGCGTGAGGTATGCATCAACGCGACCCGCATAACGCTCGACGAACCAACGCGGTCGGATAACATGGCGACTGCACTGCGCGTGCTGACCGCGCAGGTATTCCAGTGCGCCGAGTTCCTGCGCAAGTCTGTGCCGGGTTTCAGCAAGGCCAGCATTTCAGGTATGTCACCGCGCATTGGCATCCGGGAGACACGTCGTGTCGTTGGTGATTACATTCTTACTGCGGAGGACGTTCTCCAAGCGAAGAAGCGGAGCGATGGCGTAGCCAAGGGCTGCCATCACGTCGACATTCACCAAGATGGGACCGGACAGATCCGGATTCCCGTCGCTGACGGCGGATCCTACGATATCCCTCTTGCGAGCCTTTTGCCAAAGAGCCTCGAGAATGTTGTGATCGCCGGGCGTTGTCTGTCGGCGAGCCGCGAAGCACAGGGCTCGGCGCGGGTGATGGGAAGTTGCATGGCAATGGGTCAGGCTGCAGGTAGCCTGACCGCGATGGCTGTCACGCAGAGCAATCACACTCAGCTGCGCGATATTCCCGTTGCCCGGCTGCGGCAGACTCTGAAGGAGCAGGGCGCGATCCTCGAAGGCACCCGATAGAGCATCGGATCCCAAAGGCGGGCAACGCCTTTGGGATCCGATTGACGCTTCAGTTCATAGAAATGCGGGCGGGGCTGCAAAGCGAGCAAGGGGTGGCTCAGCGCCTTCTGGGTAATGTTTCCGGTGCGGAAAGCAATGTGCACACCTGCTCTTGGGTGCCACGGTTATGCTCTTTCAGGCGTTTACTCAGAAGCTCCAGATCGCCAGCACGAAGCGCGTCCATCATCGCGGCATGCTCATCGCGTGACTGGTTTTGCCTGGGCGACGTGTTCAGGGCCGTTCGCTGATACCGTTCCGACAGGTCGAATAACGTGGCGATCGTCCGCAGAAGGTGGCGGTTGCCGCAGCCGCGGTAGAACGCCAAGTGGAAGGCGCGATTCTCGTGCATGTAGCGCTCGATATCGGCCTTCGACTCTCGTGAGACAAGGCGCTTGTAGATTGCCTCCACCTCCTCGCCCCCCTCGGCCATAAGGCTCGACCAGCCTGCGCGTAGGGCCATGTCCTCGAGGGTTTCACGCAAATTATAGAGTTCGACCAGATCGCTGATCGAGTGAGCCGTGACCACAGCGCTGCGGTGCGGGCTGAGGTGCACAAAGCCGCGCTCCGCTAAGCGCTCGATCGCCTGCCTGATAGGATGCCGGCTGACTTCGAGCTGTTCCGCTAGCCTTGCTTGATCGAGCCGTTCACCCGCCGCAAGTTCACCAGCCAGGATCATTCGCTGGATCTCGGAGGTGGCGTAGTCCGCCGTACTTTTGAACCGAACTGCTCGTTCCACTCAGGGGTCTCCGGGTTCTGGCGACAAAAGACTATATCCGCCATTATGGATCCAAGACCCTATGCGTGGAACTCGTTTTTGTCCAGAACCGGTGCGGTATAGGGGAGGGGTGATCCGACCCGGTGGTCGCCGCCTATCGCCAGTAGTTGACCTTGCTGTCTTTTCCTGATTGGATCCAAGCAATTGGATCCAATATTAGAGAAACGGGAGGAAGGGATGAGGTTTTTGAAACAGTATACGTGCGCGATGAGTGTCGTGTTATGTCTTGGCGTCGCGTCTCCATCGAGCGCACAAACGACCGTGACGGTCCTTTCACATAAAGTGCACGAGAACGTCGCTCGCGGGCTGACCGCAGGTACGACCGGGGGTGATATCGCCGGTGCATGGGCGGGAACCAACAAGGTCACCCTGAACTGGGTTACGGGCAACATCGATCCGATCCACGACCGACTCGGCCGCGAGCTGTCGCTGCGTGAAAGCTCGGTTGATCTCGCCTTTGTCATCAATAAGTTCCACACGCCGCGCATTGCCGCGCAGCTCGAGCCACTGGAAAAGCGAATTGCTGCTGAGCCGATCGAAATTCTCGGTTCTATCCCTGAGCCGCTAAAAAAGGCTCTCACATATGATGGTAAGCTGACGGCGCTTCCATTCCGCCACGCCACGACCGGTCTGCACTGGAACAAGGCGCTGTTTGCTGAACGAGGACTGGACCACGCTCCGCGTTCGCTGGATGAACTGCTCGAATATGCCCGCAAGATGAGCTACACTCGCTCGGATGGCACGCGGGTCGTTGGCCTTGTCATGAATTCGGGTGATGAGCATGTCGCTGTGCTGACGCTTCTGTCGGCGTTCGGCGCGCGCTTGTTCGACGACAGTGGCAAAGTGACGGCCAACAGTCCTACGATGATCAAGGGCCTATCGACGATGGCTACGCTCTACAAGGAAGGTGTTCTGGCGCAGAACTACGCGACGATGACTATTGATGACGTTATCACCGCCGTCCAAAACGGACGGGCCGCAATGGCGATTGATCCTTTCGCGCGCTATGCAGTCTATAATAATCCCGAAAGCTCCAAGTTTCCGGGTCAGATCGACGTGGTGGTGACGCCTTCGATTGATAACCCCAAGGGCACTGCGATCACCGAGATCTGGTCCATGGCGATTCCACGCAATGCCAAGAACAAGGATTTCGCTTACTCGCTCATGCGTGCGCTTTCCACCAAGGAAGCGACGATCCGGATGGCGCTCAACGGCAACGGCCCGGTCGACCCTACAGCTTACTCCGATGCGCGGTTGCAGGAGAAGCTGCCCTACACCAAAGCCGAGGCCGAGGCACTTAAGATCGCGCAGGTCATTCCGTCCTCCTTCGATCGTTCGGTTGAGGTTGCCGCAATCTTCCGTGAGGAGTCGCAAGCCGCCGTGCTCGGTTTAAAGACTCCTGAGGAATCGGCGAAATCGATGCAGTCGCGTATAGAACGGCTTGTGAAATAACGCAGTGCAGCGCCGGCACGGGATGTGCCCTTATCGACTTTCGAGGTCACCAGAACTTTGCCGGCGCATTCTGATCCTCCCTCGCTTCGGGCTTTTCCGCACTTTGCCTGGATTACGCGGCCAGGAGCGCCTGGTGGCGCAGGAGATCAAAGCTGGCGCGTCCATACATGGAGCGCTTCATGAACTTAAGGCGCGTAATCCGTCGAGAGTGGAACAAACCTGGGGGTAAGGATTGCACCCGATCATGAGCGCTTGGACGGAAGAACCGGAAAGGGCGCGCAATGACTGTGACGGAGTGGGCGATCTGTATCGAGACGAGGCGACCTGATGGAACGCGCGAGCGCTGTGACATCGGTGCTATCCGCCGTGATCTGTCAGCACCCGTTCAGGACGACCTCGGTCTTCGACTTGCAGAGGCAAAAGAACTGCTGCAGCAGCTCCAGCTGCGGATGATCGAGGGCCAGATCGACCAGAGCGCCGCCCTGGATCGCAGGTGCTGGCACCACGGTTTGACACGCCCGCTGCATGATCATCGGCGGCGGGTTATCCAAACCCTGTTCGGTACGGTGCCCGTCCGGCAGCCGCGAATCCGTCCTTGCCCTTGCCGCCGCCTTGAGGTCGGGCCCACCGGATCCGGTCAGCGATCCAGCCGCGTGTCGATGCTCCTGAAGGGGCGCGCTACACCCGAACTCGTCCGCATTCAGGCCGAGCTTGGCGCACGGCTGTCGTTTCGCGAGGCCGCCCATGTCATCGGCTTGTTCCTTCCTAGCGGCACTGGCGCCAACCATATGACGGTGCGCCGCCGCCTCGCCGAGATCGCCGATCATGTCGAGGCGCGCGACCATGCCAGTCCGCATCGCATGAGCCTGTCCCAGGGTGGACCTTTGATCGTCGCCCTCGACGGAGCCCACATCCGCGCCGCCCCCGGCTTTCAGACCCGCCACTTCGAAGTGACCACCGGCCGGGTCGACGCGGAAGGTCGGTCGGCACGGCACTTCGCAGCCGCACCGAACGTGATGCTGAACCGGTCCGACACCATCCGCAATGCCCTCCGCGCTCAGGGGGTGGCTCCCCGGCCGCGAGATGATCGTGCTGAGCGACGGCGATCCCTCGCTTGTGGGTGCCGTGCGCACGGCGGGACGTGGGCCGGTGAGGCACATTCTGGATTGGTTTCATATCTCCATGCGGGTGCGTCACATCGAGCAGGCTTTGGCAGGACTGCTGGGA
>Ga0182741_1000994_pt1 | contig 39706 bp, 37 predicted proteins | sample eDN5th37CBELigOP_FD_128874 | JGI IMG/M metagenome (GOLD analysis project Ga0182741, IMG submission 128874) | Enriched Organic Plus compost microbial communities from Emeryville, California, USA - eDNA 5th pass 37_C BE-Lig OP (version 2) (version 2) ... | reverse complement strand
GAGCGCCACCAGCATGAACTCCTCGCGGCCGCGTTCCGACGGCACGGCGTGCGGCATCTCCGCTTCGACAATCCGCGCCGCCTCCTCCGGCAGCCCCGCCCAGGACCGCAGCACCGGCGCGACGAACGCATGGAAGGTGAAGATTGCCGAGGTCGGAAAGCCGGGCAGCACCACGACCGGCTTGGTGCCGATGACGGCGAGACACAGCGGCTTGCCCGGTTTCAACGCCACCCCATGCACCAGAATGCCGGGGCTGCCGAGCTCCGCCACGACCCGGTGCGACAGGTCGCCCGCCCCTTTCGACGTGCCGCCGCTCAGCAGCACCATGTCGCAATCGGCGAGCGCCCTCCGCATCACGGCCGCGAGCGCCGCGGCATCGTCACCGATCGCGCCGAACGGCACGGCCGTTCCACCCAGCTCGGCGACTGCGGCGGCGAGGATCGCCCCATTGCTGTCGTAGACTTGGCCGGGCCGCAGCGCCTCGCCGATCGGCACCAGCTCGTCGCCTGTCGAGATGATCGCGACCCGCGGCCGCCGCACCACCGCGACCTCGGCGACGCCGCACGCCGCCAGCATACCGATCTCGCGCGAGCCGATCCGCGTCCCGGCGCGCAGCAGCGTCTCGCCACGGGCCATGTCCGAACCGGCAAAGGCGATGAACTGGCCGGGGAATGCCGCCCGCCGCACGGCGATTGCCGGGGCACCCTCGTCTTCCTCGAGATCCGTGTGCTCGACCATCACCACCGCGTCGGCGCCGCGCGGGATCATCCCGCCGGTGGCAATAACTGTCGCGGTGCCGGGCGCGACCGTCTCCGTGGGAGCGACGCCGCAGGCGAGCACGTCGCGATTGAGCAGCAACTGCCGCGGCCGGGCATCGCTGGCACCGAGCGTATCGGCGGCGCGAACGGCAAAACCGTCGACCCCGGAACGGTCGAACGGCGGCACGTCGATCGGCGCCGCGATGTCCGCCGCCAGCACGCGCCCCAGCGCATCCGCGAGCGGAACGCTTTCGCTGCCGAGGGGCCCAAGCCGCAGCGCTTCGCGAAACCGCGCCCGCGCCGTCTCGGCCGACACCACATCGAGAAACTGCTCCTGTCGCGCCGCGCGCCGGACCGCGTCCAGTACCCGCGCAGGCGTCTCACCCGTTTCACTCACCGGCACGATCCTTCACGCACGTCACGGCAAAGGGAGGACAGGCACCGGAGTCCCGGCCGCAAAGCCCTCGCTGCCGGAGCCGGCCACCACATAGCCGTCCGCTTCGGCGAGAACGCTCAGCGACCAGTAGTCCGTGGCGAGCGGCTCGGCCTTCCCCTCGCGCAGCCGCACCGGGATGAGTTCGGTCACGCCCAGAAGCGAAACGGCCTTGCGCGCCAGCGGCACAACGGCGGCCGGCATGATCTCGTCGGCACCGCTGCGCAACCGCCGCAGCAGCGGCTGCCCCAGCATCAGCCACACGCTCAGCGCCGCGTCGAGCCGGCCGGGCACGCACAAGACCGGCTCGCCGGATACGAAGCCCAGCGCCGCTGACTCGCCCGGCGCCAGCGCGATCCCATGCACGGCGACACGCCCGACCCGCGCCAGAGCCTGCACGCTGGAATCGTTGCGACCGACGCCCGTGCCGCCGACCACGATCACCCCGTCACCCTCGGTATCGCCCACCGCATCGCGGAGATGGTCCGGATTGGCGACCAGCGTCGACGCGTCGCAGCCCGCCTCACAAACCGCGCCATGCAGCATCCGCACCGCCGCGCCGATCAACTGGTCCCCGGTCCGCGTCGCCACGATCCGGATGCGCGGCCGGCGCACCGACACCGCCTCGACGTCGAGCGCCTGCAGCAACCCCAGTTCCGTGGCCCCGAGCCGCCGCCCGGCTGCCACCAGCGTAACCCCCGCGGCGACATCCTCGCCGGCGGCCAACACGCCCTCTCCCGGCGCGACCGCCATGATCGCCTGCGCCGCCCCCGCTTCGCCGGCCACCGCTTCGAGCGGCGCCACGGCGTCGGCCCCTGGCGGCAACGGCGCCCCGGCATCGATGCGCTGCGCTGCCGGCAGCGGCACCGGCGCGTGGATGCCGGCATCGCTGGTGGCCGCCGCCGTGACCGCCCATCCGTCACGCAAAGCCACGGCCGCGGCGGGGCGGCCCGCCGTCGCCTTCACGGGCTCGGCCAATGTCAGGCCGCGCGCCACCGCGACGGGCACCGTTTCCGGCGCCACCGGCTGGACGTTTTCCTCGATCAGCGTCAGCACGGCGCTGAGCGGCGTGAGATGGGCGATCCGCTGCGGAAGATGCGTTTCAACCATGTTGCAACCCGGCTTTGGCGCCGCGAACGGCCGCCAAGACCTTGAAGGCAGCAGCGCCGGATTGTCCAGTCTCGCCGGAACGGCTACCTACGCGCCATGGCTGATACCACGCTCGACCTGCGCGGCCTCAAATGCCCGCTTCCGGCCCTGAAGACGCGCAAGGCACTGAGCCGCGCCCCGGCGGGGACGGTTCTGATCGTCGAATGCACCGACCCCTTGGCGGCGATCGACATTCCCAACCTGTTGCGCGAGACCGGGGACATTCTGGAACACACGGACCAGGCCGAGGGCCTGCTCACGTTCCGCATTCGCCGCGCCTGAGCCGGAACTAGCCCGGCAGGTTCACCAGCACGTCGCGGAGCACCCGCGCCGCCACGTCGGCATCCTCGACGGTCACCGTCTCGAGTGGGTTGTGGCTGATACCGCCGTTGCCGCAGCGCACGAACATCATCCCCGCCGCCGTCACCGTGCCCAGCATCATGGCGTCGTGTCCGGCCCCGCTCGCCAGCCGCACCACCGGCAGGCCGGCGCGCGTGATCGCCGATGCCAGCGCCTCTTGGATCGGCGTCGCGCACGGCACCGCCGCCGCGCGCATCACTTCGTCGGCCGCGATGGTCACGCCGCGCCGCGCCGCGATCGCCGCCATTTCCGCGCGGATATCGGCCACGGCCGCGTCGCGGGTGGCATCGTCCGGCGCGCGGATGTCGAGCGTCAATTCGCACCGCCCGGGAATGACGTTGATCGCCCCGTTCGGCACTGTCAGCATGCCCACGGTGCCGACCAGACCGGGTGCTGCGCTGCAGCGACGTTCCACCAGCAGCACGATCTCGGCCGCAGCCGCCGCGGCGTCGTGGCGCAGACCCATCGGCACCGTGCCGGCATGGCCGGCCGTACCAGCTATGGACACGAGCAGGCGAATACCCCCTGCGATCCCGGTCACCACGCCGAGCGGCATGTCCTTCTCGAGCAGGACCGGACCCTGCTCGATATGCAGTTCGATGTAGCCGAGCAGGCTGGCGGGATCGCGCGCCAGCGCCGGGATCGTCGCCGGATCGTGCCCGGCGGCGCGCAGCGCGGCTTCCATCGTCACGCCGTCCGCGTCCTTCATCGCCAGCGCGGCCATGTCGAACTGCCCGACCAGCGCGCGGCTGCCGAGGAAAGTGGTGGCGAAACGCACGCCTTCCTCTTCGGAAAACGCGACAACCTCGAGGTGATACGGCAGAGCGATGCCGCCTTGCGCCAAGTCCGCCACGACCGCGAGCGCCGTCAGCACGCCGAGGCGCCCGTCATATTTCCCGGCATTGCGGACGGTGTCGTAATGCGAGCCGACGAGCAGCGTTCGCGCGTTCGGATTTGCGGAAGGATACCGGCCGGTCACGTTGCCGAGCGCGTCGATCGACGCCATGAGCCCGCCTTCCTCCATCCAGGCCTTGAGGCGCGATGCCGTCGCTTGGTGCGCCGGCGTCATATAGGTGCAGGTCAGCCCCGCGGCCGTTTCGGAAATGGAGGCGAGGTCTTCGACGCGCGCCATGATGGCGGCGCCGAACGCGCGATTGGATTCAGTCATGAACAATTCGCAGGCAAGTGTCGCCCCGGCCTGCTGCTGGTATCAGCTTTCGCGGCGCGCGTGAACAGGTTATGACGCGAGCCGTCGCTGGGGGGAAACGAAAGGGGCAGCAGCGTGGATGTCGTGTTGGCCGAGGCGCTCAGCGCCATGGTGCGCTGGCTCCATGTCATCGCCGGCGTGGCCTGGATCGGCAGCTCGTTCTACTTCATCCATCTCGATCTCAGCCTGCGCAGCCGCACCGGTTTGCCTTCCGGCGTCAAAGGCGAGGCTTGGCAGGTTCACGGCGGCGGCTTCTACCACATGCTCAAATATGTGGTGGCGCCGTCCCACCTCCCGGACGAACTCACCTGGTTCAAATGGGAGGCCTACACCACCTGGCTGTCCGGCTTTGCCCTGCTGGTGATCGTCTATTATCTCGGCGCCGAGCTGTTCCTGATCGACCGCGCCGTGCTCGATCTCGAATCTTGGCAGGCGGTCGCGATCAGCTTCGGCGGGCTGCTCGCCGCCTGGCTGGTCTACGAGGGCCTGTGCCGCTCGCCGCTCGGCCGCAACGATCTCGCCCTCGCTTTGATCGGCTACGTCTTCCTCGTCGCCTTTACCTGGGGCTTCACCCATATCTTCAACGGCCGCGGCGCCTTCATTCAGATCGGCGCGCTGATCGGCACGATGATGGTGGCGAACGTCTTCGTCGTCATCATCCCGAACCAGAAGAAGATCGTCGCCGACCTCCTCGCCGGCCGCGAACCCGACCCGGCTTTGGGCGCGGCCGGAAAGCAGCGCTCGGTTCACAACAATTACCTGACCTTGCCGGTCATCTTCCTGATGATCAGCAACCACTACCCGCTGTTCTATGCGACCAGCTGGAACTGGCTGATCGTCGCCATCGTCCTGCTGCTCGGCCCAATCATTCGCCACTACTTCAACGAACGGCACGCCGGGCGCGAGGGCCCGCTCTGGACCTGGGCGGCCGCGGCCGTCGGCGTCGTTGCCATCATCTGGCTTTCGGGCCAAGGCCCGCGCGAGAGCACCGGTTCATTGCCGCAGCGGCCGGCCTTCGCCGAGGTCACGGAGATCGTTACGAGCCGCTGCTCCATGTGCCATGCCGACACGCCGGTCTGGGCCGGCATCGCGACGGCACCGAAGGACGTGCGCCTCGACACGCCCGAGCGCATCCGCCAGCATGCGCGGCAGATCGACATCAATGCCGTGCGTTCGCACGCGATGCCGCCGGGCAACGTGACCGAGATGACCGCCGAGGAGCGTGTCGCCCTCGCCGCATGGCTTGCCGCTGGAGCGCCGATGCAATGACGAACCCGCCCGCTTTCGACCCGCGTTCCTATCCGCGCGATCTCAAAGGCTACGGCCGCACGCCGCCGGATCCGCGCTGGCCCGGCCGCGCCCGCGTCGCCGTCCAGTTTGTCATGAATTACGAGGAAGGCGGCGAGAACAACATCCTCCACGGCGATGCCGCGTCCGAAGCGTTCCTCTCCGACGTGCTCGGCGCCCAGCCCTGGCCCGGCCAGCGCCATATGAACGTGGAATCGATGTTCGAATACGGCGCCCGCGCCGGCTTCTGGCGGCTGTGGCGGATCTTCACCGAGCGCCGCCTGCCGGTGACCGTCTACGGCGTCGCCACCGCCTTGATGCGCGGCCCCGAACAGGTGGCGGCGATGAAGGAGGCGGGCTGGGAGATCGCCAGCCATGCCCTCAAATGGATCGAATACCGCGACTTCACCCTCGAGGAGGAGCGCCGCCATTTCGAAGAAGCGATGCGGCTCCACGTCGCCGCCACCGGCACGCGTCCGCTCGGCTGGTACACGGGCCGCGCTTCCGCCAACACGCTGCGGCTGGTGATGGAGGACGGCGGCTTCCGCTATTCCTCCGACTCCTATGCCGACGACCTGCCGTATTGGCTGAACGGGCCGAAGGGACCGCACCTGATCATTCCCTACACGCTCGACGCCAACGACATGCGCTTCATCAACCCGCAGGGTTTTTCGGGCGGCGAGGACTTCTTCACCTACCTGCGCGACACGTTCGACGTCCTCTATGCCGAGGGCGCGGACACCCCGAAGATGATGTCGGTGGGTCTCCACTGCCGTCTCGCCGGCCGCCCCGGCCGCGCCGCCGGCCTGCTGCGCTTTCTCGATCACATCGCGTCCAAGGACCGGGTCTGGGTCGCGTCCCGGCTCGACGTCGCCGAGCATTGGCACCGCGAGCACAAGGCGTTGGCCGCATCCGCGCCGACGATGGCGTGAGCCGCCATGGCCGCGATCGCGCTCGAGACGCTCAACGCGGCGACGCCCGCCGACTTCACCGCTGCCCTCGGCGACCTGTTCGAACATTCGCCCTGGATCGCCGAGGCGGTCGCGCCGCATCGCCCGTTCGCCTCGCTCGCCGCGCTTCATGCCGCGATGATGACGGTCGTCCGGGAGGCCGCGCACGAGCAGCGCCTCGCCTTGATCCGCGCCCATCCCGATCTTGCCGGCAAGGCCGCCCGCGGCGGCACCATGACCCTCGACTCGGTCGCTGAACAATCGAGTGCCGGGCTCGATCAGCTCAGCGACGAGGAATATGCGACCTTCACCCGCCTGAACGACGCCTACCGGGAACGGTTCGGCATTCCCTTCATCCTGTGCGTCCGCCGCCACACCAAGGATTCGATCCTGCGCCAGTTCGAGCGCCGGCTCGCAAATTCCCCCGAGGCGGAGATCGAGGCCGCGATCGCCGAGATCGGCCGTATCACGGCCCTGCGCCTCGACCAGCGCGTGACGGCCCCCGACCGACTGCCGGTCCATGGGCGCCTGTCCACCCACGTGCTCGACACCCATTCCGGCCGGCCCGCCGCCGGTGTCGCGATCGACCTGGTAGAGATCGCCGCCTCCGGGCGTCATCGCCTGATCGCGCGGGCGGTCACCAATGTCGACGGCCGCACCGACGGACCGCTGATCGGCGGCCGTCCCGTCCCCATCGGCCGCTATGAGCTGCGCTTTGCCGTCGCCCCCTACTTCGCCGCCGCCGGCGTTCCCCTCGCGGATCCGCCTTTCCTCGACACCGTGCCGGTCGCCTTCGCCGTGGCCGAGCCGGAGGGGCACTATCATGTGCCCCTGCTGGTGACGCCCTGGAGCTACGCGACCTATCGCGGCAGCTGACGGATGGCTGCGACATAGGCAAAATCGGCGAAACCGCCTAGTCTTTAGGCAACAACGCTCCCGCCAATGCAGCGCGGAGCCGAGGGAGAACGCCCGGCGCGCTGGCATGCGGATTGCTGATCAGCCCGACCGGATGAATGATCGTCGCCCGGGACAGGCCGGTGCGCTTGGGAGAACAGACATGCCGAGGCTTCGTGCAATTGTTGCGGTGGCGGCCCTGACGGTTTCGCTGATGGCGCCGGCGGCCGCCGACACCGATGTGAAATTCGCGCTGGACTGGAAATTCGAGGGCCCCGCGGCGCCCTATTTCGTCGCCCTCGACAAGGGCTACTACAAGGCCGAAGGCCTGAACGTCACGATCGACACCGGACCCGGCTCGGTCGCCGGTATCGCCCGCGTTGCCGCCGGCACCTACCCCCTCGGCTTTTTCGACGTCAATTCGCTGGTCAAGTTCCGCGACCAGAACCCGGATAAGGCCGTCAAGGCGGTGATGATGGTCTACGAGAAGCCGCCCTTCTCGATCGTCACCGTGTCCCGCACCGGCATCGCCAAGCCGAAGGATCTCGAAGGCAAGGTGCTGGGCGCCCCCGCCGCCGACGGCGCCTTCGCCCAGTGGAAGGCCTTCGTCAAGGAGAACGGCATCGACGAATCCAAGGTGAAGATCGAGAATGTCGGCTTCCCCGTGCGCGAGCCCATGCTTGCCTCCGGCCAGGTGGACGCCATCACCGGCTTCTCGTTCTCGTCCTATTTCAACCTGAAGCAGAAGGGCGTGGAGCCGAAGGACATCAAAGTGATGCTGATGTCCGACTATGGCCTCGTCCTTTACGGCAACGCCATCATGGTCAATCCGGATTGGGCCAAGGCCAATCCGAAGGCGGTGGCCGGCTTCGTCAAGGCGACGATCAAGGGCCTGATCGACACCGCCAAGAATCCCGAAGAGGCGATCAAGTCGGTAATGAAGCGCAATGAGACCGGTGACGAGGCGATCGAACTCGACCGGCTGAAGATGGCGCTGCGCGACAACATGATCACCGATTGGGTTAAGGCCAATGGCATCGGCGACGTCGACATGGACCGGCTCGCCAAATCGATCGACCAGATCGCGCTGACCTACGAATTCAAGGCCCGCCCGAAGGCCGAGGACATCTTCACCAGCGAGTACCTCCCGCCGGCGGCCGAGCGGAAGCTGTAAGCCGCTCGACCTCCCGCCTCTGACCGGGCCCGGCCCTCGTGCCGGGCCTGCTTCTCGACGGAACGCGCGTGACCGCCTTCATCGACATTGCCGGGGTGAGCCTCGTCTACAAAGGCGCTGGCGGCGGCGTTCTGGCCCTGCAGGACACCACGCTCGCCGTGCAGCGCGGCGAATTCGCCGCCGTGGTCGGCCCATCCGGCTGCGGCAAGTCCTCGCTGATGAAGCTCGTCACCGGCCTCATCCCGCCGGACAAGGGCCAAATCGACGTCGACGGCGCGCGCGTCGCCGGGCCCCTCAAGATCGCCGGCATGGCGTTCCAGAATCCCAATCTGCTGCCCTGGCGCACCGTCATCGACAACGTGCTGCTGCCGCTGGAAATCGTCGAACCGCATCGCAGCCGCTTCCGGTCCAACCGCAAGGCCTATGTCGAGCAGGCGGAACAGCTCCTCGCTACCGTCGGCTTGAAGGGCTTCGGCCAGCGCTATCCCTGGGAACTCTCCGGCGGCATGCAGCAGCGCGTCTCGCTGTGCCGCGCCCTGATCCATCAGCCAGCCTTGCTGATGCTGGACGAGCCGTTCGGCGCGCTCGACGCTTTCACCCGCGAAGAGCTGTGGTGCGTGCTGCGCGATCTCTGGCAGAAGATCGGTTTCACGGTCATCCTCGTCACCCACGATCTGCGCGAAGCGGCATTCCTGGCCGACACGATCCACGTGATGAGCGCGCGGCCGGGCCGCGTCGTCATGAGCAAGCGGGTCGACCTGCCGCGGCCGCGCGATCTCGACATCGGCTTCACGCCACAATTTGTCGAAATCGTCCACGAACTGCGCAGCAAGATCGGCGAGGTGAGGCAGCAATCATGACCTCCACGCTCGAACGCCTGTCGCCCTGGCTGTTCACGATCGCGTTGTTCGCGATCTGGGAATTCGTCTGCCGGGTGTTCTCGGTGGATCCGTTCATTCTGCCGGCCCCGAGCGCGATCTTTGCGGCCATGGTCCAGTACTGGAAGCCGCTGCTGCGCCATTCCTTCGTCACGCTTTGGACGACCGCGGCCGGGTTCGCACTCGCCGTTGTGTTCGGCATCGTGCTCGGCCTGATCGTCGGCTGGTCGCGGACGATCTATCGCGGCCTCTATCCGGTGATGATCGGCTTCAATTCGATTCCGAAAGTGGCGGTCGTGCCGATCCTGATCGTCTGGTTCGGCATCGGCGAGGTGCCGGCGATCCTGACCGCATTCCTGATCTCGTTCTTCCCGATCGTCGTCAACATCGCGACCGGCCTCGCCACCATGGAGCCGGAACTCGAGGACGTGCTGCGGGCGCTCGGCGCCTCCAAGCTCGACATCATGCTCAAGGTCGGGATCCCGCGCGCCCAGCCCTATCTGTTCGGATCTCTCAAGGTGGCGATCACCCTGGCCTTCGTCGGCGCCGTGGTCTCCGAGACCATCGCCGCCAATGCCGGGCTCGGCTTCCTGATGGTCCAGGCCGGCTCCAACTTCCAGATGCCGCTGGTCTTTTCCGGCCTGCTCCTGCTCGCGGTAGAGGGCATCCTGATGTACGCGCTGTTTGCCGAAATCGAGCGTCGCATGACGCGGTGGGCTTTCCGCTCGTCCATGAGCGCTGCGACCTGATAGCATCGGCCCATGACGGCCGTCCGGTTTCTGCTCAATGGCGAACGGCGCGAGGTCGCGGACGCGCCGCCGGCCACCACCGTACTCGACTGGCTGCGCGGGCGCGCCGGGTTGACCGGCACCAAGGAAGGTTGCGCCGAAGGCGATTGCGGCGCTTGCACCATCGCCGTCTCCCGCCCGCGCGATGGTCCTCCCGTTTGGCAGGCGGTCAATTCCTGCCTGATGACGCTGCCGCAGCTCGACGGCGCCGCGGTGCTCACCGTCGAGGGATTGGCCACAGCCGGCGCCCTGCATCCGGTCCAGCGCATCCTCGCCGAAGCCGACGCGACCCAGTGCGGCTATTGCACGCCCGGCTTCGTCATGAACCTGTTCACCCTGGCCGGCGCCGGCGCCGTCGATGACGGTGCCATCCACGAGACGCTCGCCGGCAATCTGTGCCGCTGCACCGGCTATCGGCCAATCGTCGCCGCCGCCCGCGAGATCGCCGCGCTGTCGCCGCCGGACGCCCCCGCGCCTGCCCCGCCGCCGCCCTCCGAACGCTACGAAGCCGAAGCACAGACTTTCCTTGCGCCACCTTCGCTGGCGGGACTCGATGCCGCGCTCGCCGCGCATCCGGATGCCGTTCTGCTCGGAGGCGGCACCGATCTCGGCTTGGCGGTCAGCAAGGCACGCCGGTCCTGGCCGGTCGTCGTCTCCACCGCGCGCGTAGCCGACCTACGCAACGTCACGGTGACCACCACCGCCATCACGTTCGGCAGCGCCGTCACTTACAGCGCGGCGCTGCCGCACCTTGAAACGCTCTCGCCCAGCCTCGGCGCGCTGGTGCGCCGGCTGGGCTCGCGCCAGATCCGCAATCTCGGCACGCTGGCCGGCAATCTCGCCACCGCTTCGCCGATCGGCGACACGATTCCCGCCTTGATCGCGCTCGACGCCACGCTGGTGCTGCGTTCGCACCGCGGCGCCCGCACGCTCGCCGTCGCCGATTTCATCCGCGGCTATCGCCGCACGGCGCTGGAGCAAGGCGAATACATCGCCGCGATCCGTGTGCCGCGCCTGCCGGCCAAAACCCATTTCGCCACCTACAAGCTCGCCAAGCGCTACGACCAAGATATTTCCACCGTGGTCGCCGCCTTCCGCCTGGCACTGCAGGACGGCGTCGTGACGGAGCTTTGCGCGGTCTATGGCGGCATGGCCGCGAGCGCGAGGCGCGCCGCCGCGCTCGAAGCGGCGCTGATCGGCCGACCCTGGACCGCCGAAGCGCTGCAAGACGTCGACACGCTGCTCGCCTCCGAATTCGCGCCGCTCGACGATCATCGCGGCAGCGCACAGTATCGTCTGCGTGCTGCCGCCAATCTGCTCCGCCGTTTCCAGTTCGAGACCACAGGCGGCGCACCGGCGCGGCTGGAGGTGCTGTGAACGCCCCCGGCACCATCCGCGGCGGCGCCCACGCGGCGGTGGGGCACGATTCCGCCGCCGCACATGTCACCGGCCGCGCCCTCTATGTCGACGACGTGCCCACCGTGCCCGGCACGCTCGAAACCGCGCTCGTCCTCAGTCCGCATGCCCATGCGCGCATCCGCGCCATCGATCTCGCTGGGGCATTGGCCGGCCCCGGCGTCGTCGCCGCGGTGACCGCTGCCGACATTCCCGGCCGCAACGACATCGGCCCGATCCTGGCCGGCGAACCGCTGCTCGCCGCGGATGCCGTCACCTGCGTCGGCCAGCCGGTGGCGGCGATCGCGGCAACGTCCCTCGATGCGGCCCGCGCGGCGGCGCAGCGCGTCGTCGTCGATTACGAGCCCCTCCCGGCGATCCTCACGCTCGAAGAGGCGATCGCCGGCGAACACTACGTCGCGCCGCCGCAGGAGATGCGCCGCGGCGACGTCGCCGCCGCGCTCGCGGCCGCGCCGCATCGGCTTGCCGGTGAATTCCGCTGCGGCGGCCAGGATCATTTCTACCTCGAAGGCCAGGTCGCCTTGGCGACGCCGGGCGAGGCAGGCGACATCCATGTGCTCTCCTCCACCCAGCATCCGACCGAAGTCCAGCATGGCATCGCCCATGTGCTGAGCCTGCCGTTCAGTGCCGTGACCGCCGAGGTGCGGCGCATGGGCGGCGCCTTCGGCGGCAAGGAGAGCCAGGCCACCATCATCGCCGCCATTGCCGCCTTGCTTGCCTGGAAGGCGCGCCGCCCGGTCAAGCTGCGGCTGCCGCGCGACGACGACATGCAGGCGACCGGCAAACGCCACCCGTTCCTGATCCGCTACGACGTCGGCTTCGACGGCGACGGCCGCTTGCATGGCCTCGATCTTCTGCTCGCCGCCAATGGCGGCAACGTCGCCGACCACACGCCGGCCGTGGTGACCCGCGCGCTGTGCCACGCCGACAATTGCTATTTCATCCCGGCCTTGCGCTTTCGCGGCCTTGCCTGCCGCACCAACACCGTCTCGAACACCGCCTTCCGCGGCTATGGTGGCCCGCAGGGCATGTTCGCCATCGAGACGATCCTCGACACCATCGCCCGCACGCTCGGCCTGCCGCTCGAGACGGTGCGCGCGCGCAACTATTACGGCGAGGGCCGCGACGTCACGCCCTACGGCATGAAGGTCGAAGACAATCTCATCGGCCAGGTCACCGGCGAACTCGACCGCGCAGTCGATCTCTCCGGTTGGCGCACCCGCATCGACGCCTTCAACAGAACGAGCCCGGTTATCAAGAAGGGCCTGGCGACGATTCCGGTGAAGTTCGGCATCTCCTTCAACCGTCCCGCGCTCAACCAGGCCGGCGCCCTGGTCAACGTCTATACCGACGGCTCGATCGCGCTGAACCACGGCGGCACCGAGATGGGCCAAGGCCTGTTCGTCAAGGTCGCCCAGGTGGTCGCCGAAGTGTTCCAGGTCGACATCGACACGATCCGCCTCACCGCCACCTCCACCGGCAAGGTGCCGAACACCTCGCCGACCGCGGCATCGTCAGGCTCAGACCTCAACGGCATGGCCGCCTTCGCCGCCGCCTCCGAGATCCGCACCCGCATGACCGCGGTCGCCGCCGCGCATTTTGGCGCGTCGCAGGACGAGATCGTCTTCGCCGCCAACCGCGTCTATGCCGGCAACCGCTCGCTCGCCTTCGCCGAACTCGCCGCTTTGTGCTGGGCGGAGCGCGTCTCGCTCTCGGCCACCGGCTATTACCGCACGCCGAAGATCCATTGGGACCCGGCGACGATGAGCGGCCGCCCGTTCTACTACTTCGTGTATGCGGCCGCGGCCGCCGAAGTCGCCATCGACACGCTCACCGGCGAGAGCCGCATCCTGCGCGCCGAACTGATCGAGGACGCCGGACGCTCGCTCAACCCGGCGATCGACCGCGGCCAGATCGAAGGCGCCTTCGTCCAGGGCGCGGGCTGGCTCACCATGGAGGAATTGTGGTGGGACGCCGAGGGCCGCCTGCGCACGCACGGGCCATCGACCTACAAGATCCCCGGCAGCCGCGACGTGCCGCCGGTCTTCAACACGCGCTTCCTCGACACGCCGAACCGCGAGGCGACGATCTTCCGCTCCAAGGCCGTCGGCGAGCCGCCGCTGATGCTCGCCATCGCCGTTTGGCTCGCCATCCGCGATGCCATCGCCAGCGTCGCGGACCATCGCCTGGTGCCGCATCTCGATGCCCCGGCGACGCCGGAGCGGGTGCTGCTGGCGATCGACGATCTGCGCGCCCGCGCCGCGCGTTAAGGCTCCGCTAGCCGGTCATCGTTACGATCGACCGTCGATTACGACCATGGAGCCTCTGATGCGGTCCCTGCGCCGGCTGCTGCGGATCACCTTTGCCGGCTGCGCCGTGCTGGCCGGTGTTGCCGTCGGCTACGCGCTCTGGGGCGTGCCGAAGAACTGGTATCGCGACCATGACGTCTCGGCCCTGTCCGCCGGCGCGCAGAACGACCTGATCCGCCTCGGCCAGGCGATCCTGGTCGATACCCCGACCCATATCGGCAAGAGCGCTGCCGATCCGGCCAAGCGTTATGCCGGCAACGACCTCGCCTGCGTCGCCTGTCATATCGACGGCGGCCTCAAGCCCTTCGCGGCGCCGCTCGTGTCCACCTTCACGTCATATCCGCTGATGATCGACGATCGCGTCCTGACGCTGACGCAGCGGATCAACGGCTGCATGACGCGCAGCATGAACGGCACCGCCATGCCGGAGGAGAGCCGCGAGATGCAGGCGCTCGTCGCCTACATGCAGTTCGTCTCGCGCGACACGCCCGCCGGCGTGCGCGTTCCGGGCATGGGCCTGAAACCGCTTCCCCCACCGCCGCAGCCCGCCGATGCCGGACGCGGGGAGATCGTCTACCGCGACGCCTGCGCCCGCTGCCACGGCACCGACGGCGAGGGCCAGCCGCGCGTCAGCCCCGCGGTCGGCTGGACCATCCCGCCACTCTGGGGCGACGGCTCGTTCAATGCCGCCGCCGGCATGGCGCAGCTGGAGATGGCCGCCGCCTTCATCCACGCCAACATGCCGCCGGGCGCCACCGCCGCCGAACCGCTGATCGGCGTGCAGGAGGCCTGGGACGCCGCCGCCTACGTCACCACCCGGCCGCGGCCGCCCGCACGGCAGGCCGGCAGCGATCCCCGCTGATCGCGCCTTGTTCCCGCCGCCATCGGCCTTACATGGTGGCGGTCCGTCCTCGATCCGCAGAGTGCCATGACCAATCCCCTTCTCGCCCCCTGGACCGGCCCCTTCGAGCTGCCGCCGTTCGACGCCATCACGCCCGGGCATTTCCGCCCCGCCTTCGACGCCGCCTTGAGGGCGCATGAGGACGAGATCGCCGCCATTGCCGGCGCGGCGGACGAGCCGACCTTCGCCAACACGATCGCCGCCCTGGAGCGCAGCGGCGAAGCGCTGCGGCGCGTCTCCGCGGTGTTCTTCAACCTGGCCGGCGCCGACACCAACGATGCGCTGCAGGCGATCGAGCGCGACATGGCGCCGATCCTCGCGCGGCATCGCAACGCCATGCTGATGAATGCGGCGCTGTTCACTCGCATCGACGCACTGTGGCAGAAGCGAGACGCGCTCGGCCTCGATCCCGAGCAGAGCCGCGTGCTCGATCGCTATCACACCATGTTCGTGCGCGCCGGCGCCGCCTTGGATGAACCGGCGAAAAAGCGGCTCGCCGAGATCGGTGAACGCCTCGCTGTGCTCGGTACCGCTTTCGCGCAAAACGTCCTCGCGGACGAGAAGGCGTTCACGCTGCATCTGACGAGCGAAGACGAACTCGCCGGCCTGCCCGATTTCGTGCGCGCCGCCGCACGCCAGGCCGCCGCCGACCGCGGCCTCGACGGCTGGGTCGTCACCCTCGCGCGCTCCAGCATCGAGCCGTTCCTGCAATTCTCCGCCCGCCGCGACCTGCGCGAGCGCGCCTTCAAGGCCTGGATCGAGCGCGGCAACAATGGCGGCGAGACCGATAACAAGGCGATCGTCGCCGAAACCATCGCCCTGCGCGCCGAGCGCGCAAAGCTGCTCGGTTATCCGAGCTTCGCCCATTTCCGCCTTGCCGATTCCATGGCGGCGACGCCGGAGGCGGTGCGCGAACTGCTCACTGCCGTGTGGGAGCCGGCCCGCGCCAAGGCCATGGCCGAGCGCGACGCATTGCAGGCCGAAGCCAATGCCGAGGGCGCCAACTTCACGCTCGCACCGTGGGACTGGCGCTACTATGCCGAGAAGGTGCGCAAGGCGCGCTACGACCTCGACGAGGCCGAGATCAAACCGTACTTCCAGCTCGACCGCATCATCGAGGCCGCCTTCCACACCGCGCACCGGCTGTTCGGCCTCACCTTCGTGCCGCTTTCCGGCATTCCGCTCTACCATCCCGACGTGCGCGCGTGGGACGTGCGCCGCGCCGACGGCACGCATGTCGGCGTATTCCTCGGCGATTACTTCGCCCGCGCCTCCAAGCGCAGCGGCGCCTGGATGAGTTCGTTCCGCACCCAGGAGCGTCTTGCCGGCGACATCCGCCCCGTCGTCGTCAATGTGATGAACTTCTCAAAGGCCGCACCGGGCGAGCCGAACCTGCTCTCCTTCGACGACGCGCGCACCCTGTTCCACGAATTCGGCCACGCGCTGCACGGCCTACTCTCCGACGTCACCTACCCGCTCATTGCCGGGACCAATGTCGCGCGCGACTTCGTCGAGCTGCCCTCGCAGCTCTACGAGCACTGGCTCGACCAGCCGGAGATCCTCGCCCGCTTCGCCGTCCATCACGAGACCGGGCAGCCGATTCCGCGGCCACTGCTGGACCGGCTGCTCGCCGCGCGCAACTTCAACCAGGGCTTTGCGACGGTCGAATATCTCGCCTCCGCTCTGGTCGATCTCGATTTCCATCTCGGCGACGGCACCGTGCCGGACGTGCTCGCCTTCGAGCGCGACGCGCTGGCGCGGATCGGCATGCCCGACGAGATCGTCATGCGCCACCGCACCACGCACTTCGCCCATGTCTTCTCCGGCGACGGCTATTCGTCGGCCTATTACAGCTACATGTGGTCCGAGGTGATGGATGCCGATGCCTTCGCGGCGTTCGAGGAGGCGGGCGACATCTTCGATCCGGCCACCGCCGAGCGGCTCTACCGCAACATCTATTCCGCCGGCTATCGGCGCGATCCCGCCGCCGCCTATGTCGCTTTTCGCGGCCGCCTGCCGGCGACCGACGCGCTGCTGCGCAAGCGCGGCCTCGTCGCGGCCCCGGCGGGCGATTCCTGAACAGGGATCCCTCTCGCCGCGGGGCGGCGAATCATCGAGATTTCCCGCCACACACCACGGACGAGGAACGGGCATGAATCGCAGGCTGATCGCGGCGCTCGCCGCAGTCCTGGCAGTGACGGCGGCCCCCGCGGGGGCGCAGCCCGCCGGCAGCAATTGCCGCAACACGCAGGATTACGGCGCCTGGCTCGCCGCCTTCAAACAGGAAGCGTTGGCCAAGGGCGTCTCGCCGCGCGCGTGGACCGCGGCGGCACCGCAGCTCGTCTTCACGCCGGGGATCATTTCCCGCGACCGCGGTCAGCGCTTCTTCGCCCAGGATTTCACCGCCTTCGCCGGCAAGATGCTGATGCCGTACCGGCTGCAGAAGGGACCGCAGCTGATCCGCCAGCACGCCGCCCTGTTCCAGCGCATCGAGCGCGAATTCGGCGTGCCGGCGCCGGTCCTGGTCGGTTTCTGGGGCCTGGAAAGCGATTTCGGCGCCGGCATGGGCAAGCTGCCGGTCCTGCCCTCGCTCGCCACCCTCGCCTATGACTGCCGCCGCCCGGACATGTTCCGGCCCGAACTGCTCGACGCCCTCCGCCTGATCGACCGCGGCGATCTCACCCCGCAGGAAATGATCGGCTCCTGGGCCGGCGAGCTCGGCCAGACCCAGTTCCTGCCGACGCTCTACTACAAGTACGGCCTCGATTATGACGGCGACGGCCGCCGCGATCTGATCCGCAGCGTGCCGGACGTGCTCGCCTCGACCGCCAATTATCTGCGCGATCTCGGCTGGCGCCGCGGCGAGCCGTGGCTGCAAGAGGTCCGCGTCCCCGCCGAGCTGCCCTGGGATCAAGCCGATCTCGAGATCCAGCATCCGCGCGCGCAATGGGCGCGCTGGGGCGTGACCAAGCCGGACGGCAGCCCGCTCGAAGGCGACAACCGCCGCGCTTCTCTGCTGCTGCCGATGGGCCGCAACGGCCCGGCATTCCTCGCCTTCGACAATTTCAAGATCTACACCACCTGGAACAACTCGCTGGTCTACGCCACCACCGCCGCCTATTACGCGACGCGTCTCGCCGGCGCGCCGGCGATGCGCAAGGGCAACGGCCCGGTCGCCAGCTTCAGCCGCGAGCAGCTGATGGACCTGCAGCGTCGCCTGACGCGCCGCGGCCACAACGTGGGTGCGGTCGACGGCATTCTCGGCGCGCAGACCCGCGCCGCGATCAAGGTCGAGCAGATGAAGCTGGGCCTGCCGGCCGATTCCTATCCGAGCCCGGACCTGTTCGAGCGCCTGCGCTGAACCTTCAGCGTGGGTCGCGCGTCGCCAGCCAGATCCCCGCGGCGACGGTGGCGAGGCCGGCGACGATGTTCCAGCCGATCGGCTCGCCGAGCACCGCGGCGCCGAACAGCGAAGCGGTGATCGGGTTGACGGTGACCGAGATCGCCACGCGCGTCGGCGTCGTGCGCGACAGGGCAAAGCCCCACAGGAAGAACACGAAGGCGCTACCGATCACGCCGAGATAGGCGACCGCGAGCCATTGCGGTGTGCCGAACGCGCCCGCGCTGGCGAGGCCGCCGCCCAAGGCGCTGACGATCGCCAGCACGATCGCGCCGACCGTCATGCCCGCGGCCGTGAACGGGATCGCGCCGGCCCGCCGGATCAGCGGCCGCGACCAGACATTGTAGAGCGCCATGCACAGAGCCGCGCCAACCATCGTCAGGTCGCCGCGCCACGCGCCCGGCGGTGCATGACCGAGACCCGCCGCCAAAGCCAGGGCCACGCCGGCCATGGCAAGGAGCACGCCCGCGGTCTTGCGCGCGGTCAGCGCCTCAGCGCCGAGCGCCGCGCCGACCAGGAGCGTGAGCAGCGGCAGCGTCGCCAGCGCGAGCGCGCCGCGTGCCGCACTGGTAAAGGCGAGCGCCGCATTGAACAGGATCGGGAACAGGCCGAAGAACAGCAGCCCCAGCCCCACCACCGCCGGCCAGTCGCGCTGCTGCGGCCATGCTTCGCCGCGCAGCGGCACGAGCGGCACGAGGAACAGCGCGCCGACGCCGAACCGCAGCGCCGCCAGCGTCACCGCGTCGGTCATCCCCATCACATAGCGTGTCGCCCCGACGGCGGTGCCGCCGATTCCGCTGGACAGCACGGCCGCCAGCACGCCCCAGATTTCCGTCACGTCGTTCCGTTCCTGTTGCCGCCACGCTTACGGCCGCGCTACCAATAACGGAATCGAATTTTCATGATCGCATTCATCACGATCGGACATGAGCGTTCCCGCCCTCGACCCCGATCTGCTGCGCGCCTTCGTCGCCGTCGCCGAGCATCGCTCCTTCACGCGCGCGGCCGCGGCGCTCAACCGCACGCAGTCGGCGGTCAGCATGCAGGTGAAGCGGCTGGAGGAACGGCTCGACGTGGCGCTTTTCCAGCGCAGCACCGCACGCGTGATGCTCAGCCCCGCCGGCGAGAGCCTGCTCGGCTATGCGCAGCGCATTCTCGCGCTGAGCGACGAGGCGATCGGCCGCCTGCGTGACCATCGGCTCGAAGGCACCGTGCGGCTCGGCGTCATGGACGATTACGGCACGCTGGTCCTGCCGCGCCTGCTCGCGTCCTTCGCCGCCGCGCATCCGCGCGTCCATGTCGAAATGGAGACCGGCCTCACCGCGGGCATGCCCAGCCGCCTCGGCAGCGGCTACGACCTGGTCCTCGCGATGCATCCGCGCGGCAGCAATGCCGGCACGTTCCTGCGCCGCGAGCAGCCGCTCTGGGTGGCGAGCCCGGCGCACCGCATCGAAGCCCTCGATCCGCTGCCGGTCGCGCTCTATCCGCAGGGCTGCCTGTTCCGGCAATGGGCGCTGGCGGCGCTGGAAGCGTCCGGCCGGCGCTTTCGCATCGCCTTCGTCAGTCACAGCCTCGCCGCCGTCACGGCGATCGCCGCCGAAGGTCTCGCCGTCACCGTGGTGAAGGCCGGGACGCGGCCGCAGGGATTGCGCGTCGTGGCGGAGCGCGACGGCCTGCCGCCGCTGCCGGAAGCGGATATCTGCCTGCACCGCGCGGGCACGCTTGCGCCCGCGGCCGCCGCGCTTGCCGATCATCTGACCGCAGCGTTGCGCGCGGCCGCCTGACCCGGTTCAGCTCCAGGACCAATGCGGCGGCGGCGCGCCGGCCACCGGCGCGCGGAACGTCGCCAGCCGGTCGCCGCTGAGACAGCCGAGATAAAGCGTACGCCGGTCGGGCCCGCCGAAGGCGATGCTGGTCAGATTGCCCAGCACCTTGGCGTGATTGTTCCAGATCATCGGCCGGCTCAGCCGGTGCGCCTGGTAGGCTTCTTCCAGTTCCGCGACATGCGCCGGGTCGAAATCCTCCAGCACCACGCTCTGCTCGCCGTCCGGCGTGACGCGGATGATCCGGTTGCTGGCGACGCTGATCACCCACAGACAGCCTTCGACGTCGAGCTCGAGACCGTCGGGATAGGTGCCGGTGCCGAATTCCGTCACCGTTTCGCGCCCCGACAGACTGCCGTCGGCGCCGAGCCGGAACCGCGTCAGCCGCCGCCCGAAGGTCTCGTTGACATAGAGCCATTCGCGCGCCGCATCGATCCGCACTTCGTTGGTCCAGCAGATGCCGTCGGCGACGATTCGTGCGCCGCGCGCGTCGGAGAGGATGATGAAGCCGTCGGCGATGTCTTTGCGGAACTGGTGATCGCCCTTGCGCACCGTGCTCACGCACACCCACAGCCGCTCGTCGGCATCGATCCAGACGAAGTTCACGCTGCCGAGCCGCTGCCCGTCCACTTCGAGCAGCAAAGGCTCGCACGTGCCGTCGCGCGCAAGCCGCCACACGCCGCCGTCTTCCGACAAATTCGCGATCGCGAAACTGCTGTCGCGGCGCAGCGCGATGCCGTTCGGCAGCAGCGGGTTGCCCTCGCCGATCAGCGTCTGCGCGCCGTCGGGCCGAATTTCCATCACGCCGCCGCGCCGGTCCGACACGTAAAGCGTTCCTGCCGGCGTCGACAGCACGCATTCCGGCCGCATCAACCCTGCGCCGGTGAAGGTCACGTCGGCGAGCGACAGGCGCACCGGCGTGATCGCCCGTGTGTCCATATCGCTCACCCCACCGCGCGCCGCACCGCGTCCATTGAATAGCGTCGCAGGCGCGGCCCCGCTTTCATCACCTGCCCCGCCAGCGCGTGACCGACCAGCGGCTCGACGCCGCGCGCGATTTCGAGCAGCGCATCGAGATCGATGCCGGTCTCGATCCCCATCTCGTGCAACAGATAGACCAGGTCCTCGGTGCAGATATTGCCGGTCGCATCCGGCGCGAACGGACAACCGCCGAGCCCCGCCACCGACGATTCGTAGCGGTCGATCCCGGCCTGCAGCCCGGCCATCACGTTGACGAGGCCGATGCCGCGCGTGTTGTGGAAATGCAGCGTGATCGCCACGTCCGGATGCGCGGCGCGGATCGCGTTGCAAAGCGTCGTCACGATCGGCGGTGTCGCCATGCCCGTCGTGTCGCCGAGCGTCACGCCGGTAATGCCCATTTCGCGCATACGGCCGACGATACCCACCACCTGCTCGGTCGGCACATCGCCCTCGAACGGGCAGCCGAAAGAGGTTGCGATTGCGCCATGCACCACGATGCCGTGCGCGGCGGCGATGTCGACCACGTCGCGAAATCCCTCGAGGCTTTCGCGGATCGTGCGGTTCACGTTGGTCTGGTTGTGGCTTTCCGAGGCCGAGACGAACGCGACCATTTCGTCGACCTGCGCCGCCGCCGCGCGTTCCGCACCGCGCCGGTTCGGCACCAGACAGGCCAGCGTCAGGCCGTTCACCCGCTCGATTCCCGCCATCACTTCCGCCGCGTCCGCGAGCTGCGGCACCGCCCGCGGCGAGACGAACGAGCTCACCTCAAGCCGCCTGATGCCGGCGCGAATGAAAGCGTTGATCAGCGCGATCTTGTCTGCCGTAGGAACGATTCGGCACTCGGATTGCAGCCCGTCGCGGGTCCCCACTTCCGTGACCTCGACGCGTTTCGGCAGCATGGCATTCTCCACTGAAGACGGCGCGCGAGTGTAGCGGCGATGCGTGCGCACGCAATACCGTCGTGCGGGCGCACACATTCATTGCTCGGAAAGACGGCATTCGCGAAATGCGAAGCGCCGTTGCCGTTTCGCGATCTACTCAGGCCGCGCCCGACGCGATAAGGTCGCCGCCCAACCGCGTCCGCCGGACGCGCCGCCAACGATTCGACCGGCAGCGCTCGCCGGCCCAGGGGGGAAACATGAGAATCGGTGTTGCCAGAAACGGTGTTGCCAAAATTGCTGTTGCCGCGCTTGCTCTTGTCGCCGGCCTTGCCACGGTTGCGCTGCCGGCCACGGCTGCGCCGCGCGAAATTCGTATCGGCACGATTTCCGCCGCCAACAGCCCGTGGGACTTGGCGATGCGCCGCTTTGCCGAGGTTGCGGCGAAGGAGAGCGACGGCGAGCTGAAAGTCCTCGTCTATACCGACGGCCAGCTCGGCGACATCCAGCAGATGTTCTCCGGCATGCAGCTCGGCACGCTGGAAATGGGCTATTTTGGGCTGGGCTCCGCCGTGCTGCTGAAGGGCGCCGACCCGCTCAACATCCTCTATGTGCCCTACCTGTTCAAGGACAAGGACTGGACCACCAAGATCCTCAACAACGACGAATTCAAGAAGATCTATGACGACGTCGCGAAGAACACGGGCGTTCGCATCGTCGGCGCGTTCGGCGCGCGCTCGCCGCGCGCGTTGCAGACGGTCAAGGGGCCGATCACCAAGCCGGAGGACGTGAAGGGCCTGCGCCTGCGCATCCCCTCGATCCCTGCCCTCAAGGCGACGTTCGAGGCGCTCGGCGCCCAGGTCACGCCGCTCGGCATGCTGGAAATCTACAACGGCCTGAGCCGCGGCATGATCGACGGTCAGGACAACGGCTTCGACCTGTCCGTGCCACTGAAGTTCCACGAAGTGGCCAAGCACTGGTCCGCCACCGACCACGCTTACGAGATGACCGGTTGGTTCATCTCCGAACGGCTGTGGCAGAGCCTCACCCCGACGCAGCGCGAGGCGCTCACCAAGGCGGCGGCCGCCGGCGGCGAGGTCTCGACCGAGGCGACCAACAAGCTCGACCGTGAATCGATCGAGGCGCTGAAAGCCGCCGGCGTCACCTATACGGAGCCGGACCGCGAGGCGTTCCGCACCGCGCTCAAGGACGTCTACAAGCAGTTCGAAGGCAAGATGTGGCCCGCCGGCCTGGTCGATCGCATTCGCGCGATGCAGCAGTGACCGGTCGCGGCGAAGGCAGCATGGGGCAGGCATTCGATCGTTGGACCGCGGCGCTCGTCGCCGCGGTCGAGCGGGCCGGCCGCTGGATCGTCGGCCTGCTGGCGCTGGTGATTCTGCTCTTCACCTTCGGCCAGGTGCTCGATCGCTACATCTTCAAGACGACATTCGACGCCTACGATCAAATCGCGCGGCTCGGCCTCGTCTGGATGACCTTTCTCGGCTTCGCCCTCGCCTTCCAGGAACGGCGCACGATCCGGGTCGAACTGCTCGACACGGTACTCGGCCCGAACCTGATGAAGTGGCGCGAGACGCTGTTCGATCTGATGATCCTCGCCCTCGTCGTGCTGCTGCACGTCAAGGGCTGGCGTGTCACCGAGGTCGGCGCCTACCAGGCGATCATCGGCACGCCCTTCACCTATGCCTGGAGCTACGCGGCGATCCCGGTGGCGACGGCGCTGCTCGCCCTGTTTCTCGTCATCCGCATCGTCCATCGCCTGCGCGGGCGCCCGGTCGATCACCATCAAGCCGAGCCGCCGCCGTGCTGATTCTCGCGCTCGTTCTTTTCTTTGCCCTGCTGATCGTGGGCTTCGACGTCGGCTTCTCGATGCTCTTCGGCGCCGTGTTCGGCGTGTTCTTCAAGCCGGACCGCGCCACCGACGCCGTCATCGTGCCGCTGACCATGCACGCGGGCATCGATTCCGCGGCCTTGATCGCGGTGCCGATGTTCATCCTCGCCGGCGAGTTCATGAACCGTGGCGGCGTTACCCGCCGTCTCGTCGATTGGTCCCTCGCGATGGTCGGCCACTGGCGCGGTTCGCTGTCGCAGGTCTCGGTCGTCACCAATTTCATCATGTCGGGCGTCAGCGGCTCGGCCGTCGCCGACGCCAGCGCCGTCGGCGCCGCTCTGATCCCGTCGATGAAGCAGGAGGGCTATCGCCCCGGCTATGCCGGCGCGGTGATTGCGGCGGGCGCCATGCTCGGCCCGATCATCCCGCCTTCGATCCCGATGATCGTCTACGCCGTGATCGCCAATGCCTCCGTAATCCGGCTGTTCCTGGCGGGCATCGTGCCTGGCCTGCTGCTGGCCGGCGGCTACATGGTGATCTGCGCCGTGACCGCGCGACGCCACGGCTATCCCGCCCGCGCGCGCACCGGTTGGGGCGAGCGCCTTGCCGTCACCCGCCGCTCGATCTGGGCCATCATCATGCCGCTGGTCATTCTCGGCGGCATTCGCTCCGGCCTGTTCACCGACACCGAAGCGTCCGCCGCCATCGCCGTCTACGCGCTGCTGATCGGCCTGTTCGTTTATCGCGACATGAAGCTGCGCGATCTGCCCTCGGTGTTCTATGACGCCGGACGCACCGCGGCCGTGATCCTGTTCCTGCTCGCAGCCGCCGGCCCCTTCAGCTGGCTGATCAGCGAATCGCGCATCGCCGCAGGCGTCGCCGATTCGATCCTCTCGATCACCCGCGATCCCTTCCTTGCCTTGCTGATCGTCAACGTGCTGCTGCTGCTGGTCGGCACTGTGCTGGAGCCACTGCCGGCCCTGATCATCCTCACGCCCGCTTTGCTGCCGGTGCAGCATGCACTCGGCCTCGATCCGACGCATTTCGGTCTCATCGTCGTGATGAACCTGATGATCGGCATGCTGCATCCGCCGCTCGGCCTGCTGCTGTTCGTCGTCTCGGCGGTCGGCCGCATTCCGATCGTGTCGGTCGCCTGGGAAATCCTGCCGTTCCTCGCCTGGGCGATCGTTGTGCTCCTGCTGGTGAGCTTCGTGCCGGGCCTTGCGACCTTCCTGCCGAATCTCATCGTCGGTCCGTGACCGGCCGACGCCCTCGAAGCGACTGAACCGCGTGATCCCATGCCCCTGACCGGAATCAAAGTCGTCGACCTGACCCGCATCATCTCGGGTCCGTTCTGCTCCATGCTGCTCGCCGATCTCGGCGCCGACGTCGTCAAGATCGAGACGCCGGAAGAAGGCGATCCGCTGCGCCAACAGGGCGAGAAGGTGGCGGGGCTGAGCTGGTATTATGCCAGCTACAATCGCAACAAGCGCTCGATCACGCTCGACCTGCGCAGCGACGAGGGCAAAGCCGTGCTGGCGCGGCTGATTGCGCAGGCCGACGTCCTCGTCGACAACTATCGTCCCGGCGTGCTCGCCCGCATGGGCTTTCCGCCCGAACGGCTGGACGCGATCAACCCGCGCCTCGTGCGCGGCAGCGTCACCGGCTTCGGCGCCGACGGCCCCTACGCCGACCGTCCGGCGTTCGATTTCATCGCCCAGGCGATGAGCGGCTATATGAGCGTCAACGGCACCGACGACAGCGAGCCGCTGCGCACCGGCATTCCGCTCTCCGATCTCATCGCCGGTCTTTACGGCGCGCTCGGCATCGTCGCCGCGCTCCATGCCCGTGGCCGCACGGGCCGCGGCCAGCAGGTCGGCATCGCCCTGCTCGACGGCATGGTCAGCTTCCTCAGCTTCATGGCCGCGAACTATCTCGCCAGCGGCCGCCTGCCGAACCGGACCGGCAACGACCACCCGCTGGTCGCGCCTTACGGTCTCTACGCCGCCGCCGACGGGCCGATCGCCATCGCCCCGAGCCATGACGGCATCTATCACAAGCTGCTGAAGGCGCTCGATCTTGAAAGGCTGCGCGAGGATCCGCGCTTCCTCACCAATGCGCTGCGCATGCAGAACCGCGCCGAGCTGCGCGCCGAGATCGAGGCGGTGACGCGCCATCGTGATCAGGCGCATTGGATCGCACATCTCAACGCCGCCGGCGTGCCCTGCGGCCCGGTGCTCAACCTTCAGCAGGTGTTCGAAGACCCGCAGGTCCTGCACCAGCAGATGGTCATCGACGTGCCGCATCCCGGCCGCTCGAACGTGCGCATGCCAGGCTTCCCGCTGAAATTCTCCGACACGCCGTGCCAGGTGCGCCGTCCCGCCCCGGAGCTGAGCGCCGACACCGATGCGGTGCTCGCCGAACTCGGTTATGACGACGACGCCATTGCTGATTTGCGTCAGCGCCGCGTGATCTGAGGTCCTGAATGTCCCGCCGCCTGCGTCTCGTCGTCACCCGCGCCCTGCCGGACGCCGTCCTGGCCCATATCCGCGCGAACTATGACGCCGTGATCCACGATTCCGATACGCCGTTTCCGGCCGACGCTTTGGTCGCGGCGGCGCAGGGCGCCGACGCGCTGTTCGTCACGGCGATGGACAAAATCGACCGCGCGCTGATCGCGCGCCTTCCGGACAGCGTGAAGGTGATCGGCACGCTCTCGGTGGGGCACGAGCACATCGACAAGGAGGCGGCGCGCCAGCGTGGCATCGCCGTCCTTTATACCCCCGACATCCTGTCCGACGCCGTCGCCGAAATGGGCATGCTGCTGCTGCTCGGCGCCGCCCGCCGCGTGCGCGAGGGCGACGTGCTGCTGCGCAGCGGCACTTGGCGCGGCTGGTCGCCCACCCAGCTCTTGGGTCAGGACGTGACCGGCCGCCGCCTCGGCATTTTCGGCATGGGCCGCATCGGCCGCACGCTCGCGCGCCAGGCCCGCGGCTTCCTGATGGAGATCCACTATCACAACCGCAACCGCCTCGCGCCGGATCTGGAAGCGGGCGCGACCTACCATCCGACCTTCGCCGGCCTGCTTGCCGTGTCCGACTTCCTCGTCCTCGCCGCCCCGGCCACGGCCGAGACCCGAAGGCTGTTGAACCGGGAAACCATCGCGCAGCTGCCACCGGCGGCCATCGTCGTCAATATCGCACGCGGCGACCTGGTGGATGACGAGGCGCTGATCGAAGCGTTGCGCAGCGGCCGCCTCGCCGCCGCCGGCCTCGACGTGTTCGACGGCGAGCCTGACCTCAATCCTGGTTATCTCGCTCTGCCGAACGTGTTTCTGCAGCCGCACCAGGGCAGTTCCACCCTCGGCACCCGCACCCGCATGTGCGAGTTGCTGCTGATGAGCATCGACGCCGTTTGTGCCGGCGCGCCGGTGTCCAACCGGCTGGTGTGACCATCGGCGGCGAATTGTGCGCCCCTGTTCAGCCTGTTAGCCTCCCCCACCGGCGGTCATGACACGCGGCGCCAAGCCGCGGCGGGCCTGTCGGAGGAAGTGCGGGAGGGAACGGCCATGCGTCTCGATCTCGTCAGCCTGCGCATCTTTCTCGCCGTGGTCGAGGAAGGCAATCTCACCAAGGCGGCCGAGCGCGAGCACATCGCCGCCTCCGCCGCCAGCAAGCGAATCCAGGATCTCGAACACGAATTCGGCGTCCGCCTGCTCACCCGCAGCATCCGCGGCGTGATGCCGACCGCCGCCGGCGAGGCGCTGGCGCGGCGGGCCCGCGGCCTGTTCGGCATGGTCGGCCAGATCCGCGGCGAACTCGACGCCTATGCCGCCGGCAGCCTGGGCGAAGTCGTCGTCCATGCCAACGGCTCGGCCATCGCCGAATTCCTCGCCTCCGACCTGCGTGCCTTTCTCGCCGAGAACCGCCAGGTCAAGGTCGACCTGCACGAGGTGCTGAGCCCGGAAGTGATCCGCGCGGTCAACCAGGGTTCGAGCGACCTCGGCATCTTCGCCGACAATGTCGCGGTGCCGCCGGGGCTCACCGTCCATCCCTACCGCACCGACCGCCTGCTCGCGGTCGTCCCGGTCGATCACCCGCTCGCCACCCGCCCCAGCATCGCCTTCTCCGAGTTGCTCGAATTCGAGCAGATCGGCGTCGCCGAGGGCAGTTCGCTCGCGCAGTTGCTGCGCGACGCCGCCCAATCGCTCGACCGTCCGATCCGCTTCAACTGCACCGTCAGCACCAACGAGGTGGTGCGCTGGATGGTCGATGCCGGCTTCGGCGTTGCCATTTTGCCGGAGGGCTTCGTGCGCCCCTACGAGCGTATCCTGCGCATCCGCGGCGTGCCGCTGGAGGATCCCTGGGCTCATCGCCGCTTGCTGATCGCCGTCCGCGACCCGCAGACCCTGACCCGGGCCGCCCGCAACCTGCTCGCCTGGCTCACGGGTTCGACCGACGCTGCCGCCCAAGAAAACGTGCGCACCGTGCCGGCCGCCGTGGCGGGTTGACGCCCGGGGCGCGGCAGTCTTCAACGGCATCGCCACACAAGAGGTCGCGATGCCGAAGCCGCTCGAAGGAATTCTCGTTGTCGCTCTGGAACAGGCCGTGGCCGCGCCCGTCGCGACGTCACGCCTGGCCGATGCCGGCGCCCGCGTCATCAAGCTGGAGCGCCCCGAAGGCGACTTCGCCCGCGGCTACGACGACTATGCCAACGGCCAGTCGTCCTATTTCGTCTGGATCAACCGCGGGAAGGAGTCCTGCCGCGTCGATCTCAAGCGCGACGAGGACCTGGCGCTGGTCCAGCGCATGATCGCCCGCGCCGACGTTTTCGTGCAGAACTTCGCCCCGGGCGCGGCCGCCCGTCTCGGCCTCGGCAGCGCCGAATTGCGCCGGCGTCATCCGCGTCTGATCGCCGTCGACATTTCCGGCTATGCGCCGGGCACGCCGCATTACACCCGCAAGGCCTACGACCTTCTGGTCCAGGCCGAGGTCGGGCTCTCGGCCATCACCGGTACCGCCGAGTCGGGCCCGAGCCGCGTCGGCGTTTCCATCTGCGACATCGCCACCGGTCACGCCGCCTATGCCGCGATCCTCGAGGCGCTGATCGCCCGCGGCCGCACCGGCGAAGGCGCGCATATCGAACTGTCGCTGTTCGACACCATCGCGGACATGATGAACGTACCGTATCTCACCCGCCGTTACGGCGGCATCGAGCCGCCGCGCCTCGGCCTTGCGCATCCCTCGATCGCGCCTTACGGCGTATTCCGCCTCGCCGACGGCGAAATCGTCATCTCGATCCAGAGCGAGCGCGAATGGCAGATCCTCTGCGCCGAGGTGCTCGGCGACGCCGACCTCGCCGCCGATCCGCGGTTCGATCGCAACGTTCAGCGTGTCCGCAACCGCGCCGAATGCGATGCCCGCGTGCAAGCGCGCCTCGCGCCGCGCAGCACCGCGGAAGTCACCGCCGTGCTCGACCGCGCCCGCATCGCCTATGGCCTGGTCTCGACCGTGGGCGGCCTCGTCGCCCATCCGAGCGCAACCGCCCTGCCGGTGGAAACGCCCAACGGCCTCGTCGAGGTGCTGGCGCCGCCGGCCATCGTCGACGGCGCCCGCCCGCAGCTCGGCCCGGTCCCGGCGCTCGGCCAGCACGACGAGGCGCTGCGCGCCGAATTCGCCGCGGCCGACGCGCCCGGCTGACCGCGGCTAAAACGCGACGACGCTGGTGAAGCCGCCATAGATCATCCGCTTGGCGTCGAACGGCATGTCGGCCGCGTCCATCTTCAGGCGGGGATCGGCCATCACCTTGGCGTTGATCGCATCGCGCTGTTCGCGCGATTCGTAGAGGATCCAGGCGAACACCACCGTCTCGTCCTCCATGGCCTGCACCGCGCGGGGAAACGACGTCACTTCGCCATCGGGCACGTCGTCGGCGACGCATTCGACATAGGCCAGCGCGCCGTATTCCTTCCAGATCTCGCCGGCCTTCCGCGCGATCGCCTTGTACTCCTCGATCCTCTGCTTCGGCACCGCCAGCACGAATCCATCCACGTAGCTCATGCGAGCCTCCTGCGTTCACAGCCCGCAGGACGATGGCACGGCGACCGTTCCGACCGCGAGCCGTAATTTTCCCGGAACAAGCTCGGCCGGCGGCACGTTGCCGTCACATGTCGGATTACGGGCAATCGCCGGTGCGCCTCGACCGAGCGGGTTATCTGCTCGGCTTCGCCCTGGGCGGCTTTTTCGACGGCATCCTGCTCCACCAGATCTTGCAATGGCACCATCTTCTCTCCGCCCTCGAGGGAGAGGCTTTCCGCGACATCCGCGTCCAGATCCTCGCCGACGGCCTGTTTCACATGCTGATGTATGTCGTCGCGGCCGCAGGCCTGTGGCTGCTGTGGCGTGCGCGCAGCGCGTCCCAAAGCGCCGGTCGCCGGCTCGTTGCGGCCGTGCTGATCGGCTTCGGCGCCTGGCACCTGGCCGACGCGCTGCTCGCTCACTGGCTCACGGGCATCCACCGCATCCGCATGGATTCGGCAAACCCGCTGCTGTGGGATCTCGCCTGGCTCGCGCTGTTCGGCCTCGTGCCGCTTGCTGTCGGCTTCCATCTGCGCCGCAGGGTCCCGCCGGGTGCGGCGCAACACGGCACCGCCGCCGCGGCCCTGCTGGCGCTCGCGGTCGTCGGCGCAGGGGCCGCCGCGGCGCGCCCGCCGGCGGGGATCGATCAGGTGATGGTCTATTTCGGCCCCGGCGCCGGCGCGGACCGGGCGCTCGAGGCCGCCGCGGCGCTCGATGCCCGCGTGGTCTGGAGCGACCGGTCCGGCGAATTGTGGGCCTTCGCGCTCGCCGATCCCCGCGACGCCGCGGCGTTCTACCGCCACGGCGCCTGGTTCGTCGGCAGCACGTTGTTTCCCGCCGCCTGTCTGTCTTTTGCGCGCGCCGGTCCCGCCTAGAGCGCGACGAACGGCGTGAAGCCGCCGTAGATCATGCGCTTGGCATCGAACGGCGCATTGGCCGGGTCGCATTTGAGGCGCGGGTCGGCCATGACCTTCGCATTGATCGCGTCGCGCGCTGCGCGGTCCGGATAGACGATCCAGGAAAACGCGACGACCTCGTCCTCCTTCGCCTGCACCGCCCGCGGAAACGAAGTCAGTTCCCCGGGTGGCACGTCGTCGGCGAGGCATTCCACATAGGCCAGCGCGCCGTATTCCTTCCAGATCGCGCCAGCCTGACTCGCCAGCGCCTTGTAAGCCTCGATCTGGTCCTTCGGCACCGCCAGCACGAATCCATCCACGTAGCTCATGGGTGTCTCCCTTGCTTTTGCCATTCACAGGACGGTTCGGCGCTCATCGCGCCGACAGGGGCGGAAGATTTTTTTCGCGAGCCTCACCGCGGACCTGATTGCGCCTTCGGCCCTGGGCGCGAATCGCATGGTGGGCCGACATGCGTCACACGGATGCGCGCGCGGCAGCGAAGCACACGCCGCATCTCGGCTACAGGCACCGTCGCGCGAAGACATCCGGGCGCGCACGGGCGCAGCCGCCCCCCATACACGGAGAATTAAGTCACGGGCTGCTAGGTCCCCCTGGGGTTTGGAAGAAGGGGCTGACTGTGAAACGTCGTGATTTTCTCTTTGGTGCCACTGCGCTCGGGGTTTCCGCCCCTTTCATGTTCAAGGCGGCGATCTCGCCGCTTGAGGCCCAGGAGGCAGCCCCGGCAGGTGCGAAGATCGCCAAGGTCGCCATCTTCCCCGCGATCGGCTTTTCCCGCGTCGGCAATTCCAGCGAATGGTTCACGGCGCCTGAAGTTCCCGGTCTGCTGAACGAGCCGAAGGGCGGCTTTAAGGATTCCGAAGGCCGCGTGAAGAAGCAGGTGCAGCGCTTCCGCGTCTACGGCTATGACGCCCAGGGCCGCGTCGTGCGCGAGCTCGGCGCCGCCGACAAGGTGCGCTGGACCGTGCATGTCGCCAACACCAAGGCCGCTTGGTACGGCTTCGTCAACGCGATGGACCGCGGCGAAGCGGCGCCGGGCGTTCCCGGCGCGCTGCGCAACCCGGCAATTCCGCACGACAAGCGCGCGGATATGCTCGTCATCGATCCGGGTCCGGTCACGATTTCCGGCGCTTCCGTCAATACCGCTGGCGACGATGCTGCCTATCGCATGCAGGGCCGCTTCTGGCAGAAGCTCGACGTCCCGCTCGGCCACCTGCGCACCGACGAGAAGGGCCGCCTGCTCGTCTTCGCGGCGAATGGCGTCTCCCGCACCGCGATCGAGCAGAACCCGGTCCGCGACTTCACCAACAATGACGGCTGGCACGACGATTGGTGCGACGGCTGGGTCAAGGCGACCGTGACCATCGATGGCGCCGAGGTTGAATGCGAACCGGCCTGGGTCGTCTGCTGCGGACCGAAATTCGCACCCCAGCTCGAGCCGATCGTCACGCTGTACGACGCCGCGCGCGAGGCGATGGTCCCGCTCGGCCATCTCAAGCCCCCGGGCAGCAAAGTCTCGTTCCGCCGCGACGTGCTTCCGATCCTGCGCCGCGCCGGCAGCATGCAATGGGTTGCTGCGGCCTCCTTCCTGGGCGCCGCATGGACCGATGTCGGCGATCTGAGCGATCCGGCCGTGATCGCCACGCTCGACAAGCCGACCGCCAAGGACAAGCCCGCGCGGCAGAAGGTGCTCGCGGCGTTCCGCCGCCCCGGCGGCGAAGACCAGCGCGCGGACGCGCTGCCGCCGATGCTCGGCGACGGCGTCAACTATCCCGACAGCCCGCATGCCTGGCTCACGCTCACGCCCATCCAGTACCGGATTTTGGAACTGTGGGCCGACGGCAAGTTCGAAGCCGACAATGACGACAAGGAAGCCGACGCGATCGCCAGCCTCGACGACCTGCCGGTCGCGCTGCAGCCGGAGGCCCTCACCCGCGCGGCGCTGGATGCCTGCTCCGGCGGCGCCTTCCATCCGGGCGTGGAAATCACCTGGCCCATCCGCCATCCCGCGCTCTACCGCGACAGCAAGCAGACCTCGCTGCCGTTCCGCATCGCCATCTCCGAGCGGCCGAGCCTCGTTCAGGATCTCGGCCGGCAGCTCAACCCCGTCAACGTCTTTGCCGGCAATCCGGTGAAGCCGAAGGAAGGTGCGCCGATCGGCCCGCAGGCGCCGGGCGACCTGACCCGCTGGATGGGCGTTCCGTGGCAGGGCGATGCGTTCAGCTGCCAGGCGGTGCAGACCGCCGACGGCTTCCCGACCCCGATCTGGTGGCCGGCCCTGCTGCCGGTCGACGTGCTGCCGGAGGCCTTCTACGAGCAGATGATGCGCACCGATCTCAGCAACGAAGAGCGCCTGCGCTTCTATCATAGCCGCGTTCCATGGGCGCGCGGCGCCGCCGGCATCGGCCTTCATGTCGAGGCGGGCTATACTGACGGCCTGCGCCGCATGATTGAACTGTGGACCCGCATGGGCGTCGTCGTCCGCCGGCCGGGTCCGAAGGGCCTGCCGGGCGTTCCCGAGCAGGTCTATGTCGAGGTGCAGCGCGGTTCGATGGACATCACCGCCCCGCGCTGAGAACCGTCGCAGTGCCGGAACGGATCATCGTGCTCGGCGCGGGCATGGCGGGCCTGTCTGCCGCCCGCCGCCTCGCCCTCGCCGGGCATGCCCCGCTTCTGGTCGCGCCGGAACAGGACGTGCCCAATCGCGGGGAAACGCTCTCCCGCAAGGCCGACCGTTTCCTCGCCATGCTGCAATGGACGCCGCTGCTCGACGCCGGGGCCGCGCTTGCCGGCGACGGCCGTTTCTCGGTGTGGGGCCATGCCGCGCTGCGGCGCGCCGACGATCACGAGGGCCACGGTCATCACATCGACCGCGCCCGGCTCGAGCGGCGCATGGCCGACACGCTGGACGCATCCGGCGTGCGGCGCCGGATGGCCGCTGCAACAGCGCTGGAGCACGTCCCGGCCGGCGCGCGCGTGGTCCTGGCCGGCGGCGAGGTCATCGAAGCCGCTGCCGTGATCGACTGCACCGGCCGCGCGGCGCTCTCCTCCGGAGAAGCCTCGGGCCGCCGCCGGCTCGACAGGCTGGTCGCCGCGTGGCGCGTGCTCGACCTGCCGGACGACACCGACACGCTGGCGGCGACCCTGGTGGAGGCGGTGGAACTCGGCTGGTGGTACGTCTCGCCCATGCCCGGCCGCCGCATGATGGTCGGCCTGTTCACCGATTCCGATCTGCTGCCTTCCGGGCTCAGCCGTGACGGCCGTCTCTTTGCCGGCCTCGTTCGCGCCGCGCCCGTCGCCGCGGCGCGCCTCGAAAGCCTCGGCCTCGATGCGTCGCTCGGCGACGGCCCGCCGCAGGTCGCCGCCGCCGCGTCCGTCACCGTCTCGCAACTTGTCGAGGGGCGGATCCTGCGCGCGGGCGACGCCGCCGCGGCGCTCGATCCGCTCGGCGCCAACGGGCTCGCCAGTGCGCTCTGGAGCGGCATCAACGCCGCCGATGCGGCGCTGGCCCTGATCGAAGGCGACCCGCTGCGCGCCCGCGCCTACGAGCAGGATTTCCTGCAGGGCATCGCCCATCACCTCGCCAATCAGAACGCGCTCTACGCCGCCGAAAGGCGGTTTGGCGACGCGCCCTTCTGGGCCCGTCGGTCCGCTTCCCTGGTCACCCACCAAGAACGAAAGACAGACTCATGAATATCACTCTGCGCATCGTGGTCGTCGCCGTCGCAGCGGCGCTCGCCGCCGGCAGCGCCTCGGCCCAGCAGGCCAGCGCCGTCCAGATCATCGCCCCGACCGACAAGACCATCACGCCGAGCGGCACCTGGAGCATCGGCGCGCGCGCCGGCGACTTCGTCTTCATCGGCGGCATGCGCGGCGTCGACCGCGCCACCGGCAAGCTGGTCGAGGGCGAGGAGGCGCGCGTGCGCCGCATGTTCGACAACATGCTCGCCGCCGCCGAGGCGGCCGGCGCGACCAAGCACGACGCCGTGCGCCTGACCGTGTTCGTCACCGACGTCGCCCGCCTGCGTCCCGTCGTCAACAAGGTGCAGAAGGACATCTGGGGCGACGGCCCGTACCCGCCGCGCACCGTGCTGGAAGTGCCGGCGCTCGATCAGGGCGACATCGCCGAGATCGACGGCACGTTCTACGCGCCGCTGAAGAAGTAGGCTTCGAGGCACGACCCGGCCGGCGCGCACGCGTCGGCCGGCATGCTCAGGCGCTCGCCGCCAGCGGCACCGTCAACACGATCGCCGTTCCGGGCGCGGCGGCCGTCACGTCGATCTCGCCGCCGATCTGGCTGACCAGCGAATGGACCAGCCGCGAGCCGAGCCCGTTTTTCGGCTGCCGGTCGCCCATGCCCACGCCCTGGTCCGTGACGCTGACCTGCAGCGACGAACGCCCCTTCGCGTTCACCTTGAGTTCGATCGGCCCCGGCTGCCCCTCATAGGCGTATTTGACCGCGTTGGTCAGCAGCTCGGTGATCACCAGCGCGAGGATCACCGCCTGGTTCGTCGGCACCAGCACCGGCGGCGCATGGACCTTGATCTGCCCGCGCCACCCGGCGCCCCAGCTTTCCAGCAGACCGTCGCGCAGCTCCTCGAGATAGGCGCCGAAATCGACGTTCTGGATGTGGTCGGACCGGCGCCACAGGCGTTGGTGCACCGTGCTCACCGCCATGATGCGCCGCGAGGCTTCCTCGAAATGCGCCTTCACGCCGGGATCGGGCAATTGCCGCGCCTGCAGATGCAGCATTGAATTGACGAGCTGCAGGCTGTTCTGGACGCGGTGATTGACCTCCTGCATCAGGAGATCCTTCTGCGTCAGCAGCACCTCCTTGTCGGACAAGGTGCGCCGCAGTTGCAGGTTGAGTTCGCGCAGCGTGATCTGCTGGCGCAGGTCGCGCACGGCGTCGGCGAGCCGCCGCGCCGCGTCGATTTCCGCCGGCGCCCACGGCCGCGCCTGATGCCGAACCGTCTCCTTCCACACTTCGAACGACCGGCGCGGCGTCAGCGGCCCCGCCTCGGCCCCGGCCTCGACCGGCTTGTGCGGATTGCCGGCCCATTCGATCGTCTCCATCTGCTCGGCGCGGAACCACAGCACGGCGAGCGGCGTATCGCGGTCGACGAAGCAGGCGAGCACGCCCGACCCGTGCGCGGCGTAGTCCTTCGCCGGCGCGTAGTCGCGCGGCAGGCTGTTGGTCGCATAGGGCTCCGCCCGCCGCGAGGCCACCAGCCAGCGCGCGAGATCGGCGATCTGCGCGGCGTCCGGCGCGTGGCCGGTGACGCGAATCGCCTCGCCATGGATGATGGCCGCGCCGTCCGCCGGCACGAGATCGCGGATCGCCTCGACGCGTTCGAGCAGCCGCTCCTCCAGCGGCGCCGCGCCGGCGAGCGAAGCGAGGAACGCGTCGCGCGTCGTGGCGAGATTGAGCGCCTGGCGATGCGTGAGCGTCTCTTCGCGCGCCCGCACCTGCTCGCCGAGAATGTGGCCGAGATGCTTGAGCGTCTCGCGCAGCTCGTAGGGCACCAGCTTCGGCGCGCCGTGATGGCACGAGACGAGTCCCCACAGTGCGCCGTCGACGACGATCGACACCGACATCGACGCGGTGACGCCCATGTTCTTCAGATATTGCAGATGGACCGGCGACACGCTGCGCAGCGCGCATTCGCTCATGTCGAGCGGCCGGCGGGTGACGGGATTGACCGGCGGCGTCAGCGGCGCCGGCACGTAGGTCGCGTCGGGGATCACCCGGATCAGGTTCTGCAGATACAGCGCGCGCGCCTGTTTCGGAATGTCCGAGGCGGGATAGTGGTGGTTCAGCAGCGGCGCCAGCGTCTCCGCCTTGTCCTCGGCCACGACCGCGCCGGAGCCGTCGTCGAGGAACCGGTAGATCATCACCCGGTCGAAGCCGGTGAGGCTGCGGAACGCGCGCACCGCCGCGTCCAGCACGCCGGGCAGATCGCCCGCGCGCTCGAACGCGGCGCTCACCCGCCGCACCTTGGCGAGCGTCTGCGCGGCGATTTCCGGCTGCGCCGGCGCCGGCTCGATCTCGAACACCAGCATCCCGTCGCGCGCATGCGCCGTCAGGTCGAGCCGCTGCGCCGATCCGGTCGCGGCGAAGGAGCCGAGATAGATCGGCTCGGGCCAGTCACTGCGCGCCGGGTCCGGGATCAGCGCGGCGGCTTCGCCGGCGAGCACCGTGTCGAGCGCCGTCTCGAGGATCGCGGCGGGCGCGCGGCCCAGCATCGCCGCCGTGTCGCCGGCGACCTGGACCACCCGCAGCGTCGCGGGATCGACCACCAGCAGCACGCCGTGCGGCTGGATCGCGCCGGGAACGTGGATCGGCTCGCGGTCGCAGCGCGTCAGGTCGGGAGCGAGTGAAACATCGGCCATAGGGGCTTTGCGGGGCTCGTTGGGAGGCCCGGCGAACAGCGCGGAGCCGGGGTTTCGGGGACGGCGGCGGAAACGGCCGGGGCGCCCGTGGCGCCCGTGGCGGGCCGGCATCGTCATCGTACCGCTTTGATGCGGAAGGTCTATGGCGCGGGCAAAACCGCGAACGGCGCGGTTGGTTCCCGTCGGCTCAGCGCTGGTGCGGCCGGCCCGGAAAGCCCGTTGCCGGGCCGCCGACGAGAGTGTCGCGGCCCGCAACCATGGATTGTCATGATGGTGATATCATGACGGAGGTGGGCGAGGGACGTTGCCTGTGGCACGCTCCGGAAGCCCGCCCTACGTTACATGTAACCGGAGCACCGGCGATGGTCGCAGAATCGAATTCGACGCGCCGCAAGGTGAGCCCCCATCGCGAGCGGCTCCGCCGCCAGGGGCTGCGCCCGATCCAGATCTGGGTGCCGGACACGCGCGCACCCACCTTCAAGGCCGAAGCGCACCGCCAGTCCGCCGCCGTCGCCGCGAGCACGCACGTCGATGACGATCAGGCTTTCATCGACGCGGTTACCACTCCGATCGACGAATGAAGCGCGGGGAAATCTGGACCGTCTCCGGCGGCGACGCCTATACCGGCAAGCCGCGACCGGTCGTGATTGTCCAGGATGACAACTTCGATGCGACGGCTTCGATCACCGTTTGCGCCTTCACCACGGACCCGACGGACGCGCCTCTGTTCCGTCTATCGATCGCGCCAACCGAGCAAAACGGGCTCCGCGCGCCCTGCCGGCTGATGGTCGACAAGATCACCACAGTGCCGAAGGCGCGCCTCGGCTACCGAATTGGCCGGCTGGCAGATGAGGACATCCTGCGCCTCAACCGGGCGATGCTCGTGTTCCTCGGTTTGGCCGTGTCGCCGCGAAGCCTGCCAAGTGCGTGAGAGCGCGCTCGACAGCCGCGATCCGGAGATCAGCCGGCGCGCCGTTTTGCGCATCGCCGCGGCCTCGCCCCGCACAGGCGGCTTTTTATCGACGGCGGCGATCCACTGCGGGAGGTGACGCTGCCGAGGTGAAGGCACGACACCGACGAGTGCGCGTTCTGAATTGTCTGGAATGGGATTTCCAACGGCGCGCGATACTGCGCTTGAACCGGAGGACAGACGATGGTCGTGCGGTCCAATTCGTCGGGTCACAAACGGAGCGCCCGTCGCGAACGGCTCCGGGGCCAAGGGCTGCGCCCGATCCAGATGTGGGTGCCGGATACCCAAGCGCCCGCTTTCAAGGCCGAGGCGCACCGGCAGTCAGCCGTCGTCGCCGCGAGCACGCACGTCGATGACGATCAGGCGTTCATCGACGCGATCACCAGCCTACAGGGACTTAGAAGGGGAAGCTATCATCAGTACCCGTGCGCGGACGGTGCCTTGCTTCTTCCAGTCGCTCAGAGAGCACCTCCCGCCAAATTTTGAAGGTACTGTCGATCGTACTGTTCAACGTCGCAAGATCGATCACATCGTTCTCGTTGAAGGTGAACACCTCGACCTTCCGCTTTCCGGAAAACGGGCAAACAGGGAAACGTAAGATTTCAAACTGGGCTCCCTCGAAGTCGCCTACCGCGATTTGGTGATACATCGCGGAGAAGATGAACAAACGTCCGAGTTTAGAAAGGCCGTCCGTACGGCGAGGATCTACAAAGGCCAGCACGGGACGGTCGCCTTGGACCGAGTAGAAGTCGTGCCACACTTTGATCTTGGCGCCGAAGCCAACAGGGATGAACGGGAAGTCCCACTCCACCGCCTTAAACCCGCGCTGCTGATTGAACTCAAAAAGCGCCCGGGCAACTTCTAAATTCGGTTCGACCCAATGCGTGTTGACGCCACAGTAGGAACGGATTGCAGCCTCAATGTCGTGCCAAGTGCGCTTGGGCAGATCGAACAGCGATGCTCTAGCTTGATAAAGCGCCGGCACGACTTTGCGGAGCGGGCCGAACGAGTGTGGCGGCTTGAACGACCTCACCCCACGCAAAACAATGCGCTTTTGATCGTCGGGGAGAAGCGCAGCACGGGCCAAGTCAGTCTCAGGCAACGAGCGGCTGGTCTTCATTCAGGTCTTGATCCTTCAGATTCGGCTTTGATCCAAACCACAGAAACCTAAAACGCTTCACGATAACGTCGTCTGCAATCGTCATGCCAAGATTGGCGTTCGATTTGGCTTGCTGCACTACGAAATCCCACGGGCCGCCCTTGGCATGAGTCAGTTCAACTAGTTCTCCCGCCGACTTCGGTCCGTAGAATTGCACTATCTTCTGTACGACCTCGAGAATCGTACGATCGTCAGGGGCGGGAATGGACTTCCGCATGCCGGTCACGGGATCCAATTTGTCAGCTTCCTCCGTGATAGGCTTTGCCGCAAATCGTTTAAACGCGTCGTATGCTTCGCGGTGCACCGGCCCGTACTGCCACGCCACAAAGTTGCCTTTCACTAGCGCCTTACCCGTCTGAACCAAGTAAAACGCGTGACACAAAAACAGCAGCTTCTGCAGTTTGAGGTTCGTGAGCGTGATCTGCTGCGCCTGCGCCTCCCTCAAGAGAAGGTTCGCAATTGCTCGTGCATCACACGACATCGTCAATGGAATCACCCCTGCGCCAGAACGTATCATGAACGCCGACCCCTTCCAATCGAAGCGAAAAAGCCGCCCCCACAATCCACAAGAGAATATCCGACAAGCTGGCGTGCCCGACCGTTGCGCAAACTGCGGTTCCCTCGCACCGAGAACGATAGGCACTGATTTTGTTGATAGATCAGGCCGCGCTGGCGGAGGGAGAGGACTCATCCTCTAACTCTCTGATAAGCCATGGCGAATCGCCCACAACTCCCGCCCATTTCCAGGCATTTCCTCG
>Ga0182741_1000993_pt1 | contig 39719 bp, 53 predicted proteins | sample eDN5th37CBELigOP_FD_128874 | JGI IMG/M metagenome (GOLD analysis project Ga0182741, IMG submission 128874) | Enriched Organic Plus compost microbial communities from Emeryville, California, USA - eDNA 5th pass 37_C BE-Lig OP (version 2) (version 2) ... | reverse complement strand
GCGAGCAAAGATCGCACCCCCGCGACGACCGCCTGTCCCTTTTGAGCTCTGCTTCTCCAAGGCACGGGCAAACCCCAACAATTCTTCAAGAGCCTTTGCCGCGACCGTCTCGCTGGGCTGGGGCGGGTGGGCGAACCCCTGCGGATTGCCCAGCCAATCCTTGATCTGCTCCCGCGTCCAATCGCGCGGGACGTAAAAGACCGCAGCACAGGCTTGTGTCATGGCTGTCACGGCCACTCCGCAATAAAGCGGGCTTTGGAACGTCGGCTCGATGCTGGCAAACAGGGCGCCTTTCAGGAGTTGGCAAGGCTCTATCTCTGCCTCTTGCGCGGTCGGGGTTGCGGCCTCGGACCGCGGGGCTTGTATCGCGTCCGTGGGAGACAAATCGCCTTGTGCCTCACTATCAGCGGTATTCGGGACACAAGATGCCTGCGACGATAGGGCGCTGAACATCGCCCGCAGTTCGTCGCTGCTGATCGTCAGCGTGAAGGGATGTATCCAGCCGCCGTGCTGGATGTCGGGGCACGATCCATGCTCGCGTATATAGATGCGATGTTCCTTGGCATAGGCCCGGATCGCATCGTTCGTCAGCAGACACTGCCCCTCGGCCTGCGGGGCTGGCGTCAGGGCTGCGAGGATGCGGCTCTCATAATCTGCCTGGGCGGCTGCTTTGGCGGCTTCCGGGCTGGCGAAATAGCTGAAATTTCCCTCAACGTCTGACAGCCGAATTTCACCTTCATGGAATGCCGAGGCGGAGGGGGCGACCGAATAATCCCCGCATTCGCTTTTGCCAAAGAAGCAGCCTGGGGCGTATTCATCCCACACCAGCGCCCGCACCTGCTGGCCCGAGGCGCGGCCGTCACGCTCCCCAGCCTCATACCCCGCACTGAACGCGGCGCATTCTGCCATGTCGGCGTCCCGGTTGTCGGCGCGCCCCGGCGCCTCCTCGGCCGGGCCCTGCCAGGTGCTGCGGCCGATCTCGACGGATACGATGGGGCCGGTCATGCTGCACCGCCTTCCTTGGCTTTCGCCCAGGCCGCGATCTCTGGCTCATCGCTGCCGCTGAACCGCCAGGGCATCGGGGAAAGCTGATGCGCAACCTGCCATTCGTCGATTGCAGCCTGGACGCGGGATTGCAGGTCGAGGTTGATGGCGGGCGTGAAATCCAGGATCGGATCGCCTTCATCATTCGACTGATCGTAGAGCGATTCCTCTGCGGCCTCGAAGAAACAGCCCTGGCTGAAGAATTCCGACACCCGGATGGGGAATTTAGTGGCTCGCATGATCCATTCATGCTCCTCGGCCTTGGCGCCATCCTCGGCCTCTTCGCGCGTGGCATAGGGACCGCCGTGCCAGACCTCCGTGTCATTCGAGGAATACCAGGTCGTCTCGCTGGCCGTCAGTTGTTCGATGGTTTTCATGCGGTCCTCCGCAGCTTCTGGTTTTCGGGTTGATCGGTTCAGCGTCGCCTCATCCACCTGCATGCCGCCGAAGCGCGGCGCGATGGCGGCTTTCGCGCGCAGGAAATCGTCATAGGAGGGCTGCTGTCCCATCGCTCACGTCCTCATCGGCATGAGGACGACCGTCAGGTCCGGGTCTTCGGTCAGAATCAGGGCGGCGTCGCTCGCGGTGCTGGCCTCGATGCGCAGGGTGTCGAAGATCTGCGCAATCTCGCGGACATAGCCTTCGTTGAAGCCGATGGCGAAATCCCCGTCGGCTTCGATCGGTATCTCGACATCAATCCCGAGGCCGACGCTGTTCAGGCTGGCGACGCGCTTGCCCAGGTCGAACTTCAGGGCGTCCCGCAGGAGATGCATTCTCCTGGTGTTCGGGAACCGCCGCAGCAAGGCGCGATTGATCACGGCATAGCCGCGCATCGTGCTGCGGTTTGGTATGACCCGCGTGTAATCGGGATAGGCGCCGTCGATGCATTTGACCGTCAGCGTCCAGCCGTCGCCGGAAATCTGCATCAGCAGCGGGCTGGTCGAGCCGCCGATCCGCAGCGGCTGATTGCCGCCGTCGGCCATCAGGTTGCGCAGCGCTGCCACCGAGTAGCGGGGGAAGATCAGGTCGGGCAGGGGCCATTCGGCATCGGTCTGATACAGCGCCAGCCGATGGCCATCCGTCGCTGTGGCCGCCAGACGCCCCTCGCGACCATGCATATAGATGCCGTTCAGATAATAGCGCGTCTCCTCGGTCGAGATGGCCCACCGCACGCGGCCGATCATCTTGGCAAGCGCTGCTTCCGGTATGCTGACCCACGACATGCCCTTGGTGCTGGGCGCCGTCGGCCAATCCGAGGCCGGGCAAAGCAACTGGACGCGGGCAACCGCCGGGCCGATCCGCAGCGTCGCGACATTCCCGTCCATGGTGATGCTGACGCTGTCGTCGCGCTCAGCGCCGGTCAGCAGCGCGAGCAGCAGGCGCGCGTCGATCACGAAGGGCTCGCCCTCGGTGCAGGTGGCCGGGCAGTCCACCATCAGCCAGCTATCGAGGTTGGTGCTTTCGATCCGCAGCTTGTCGTTCAGCGGCTCGATACGCAGGCACCCAAGGACCGGGACGGTATTGCGCCGTTCGACCACGAAGGCCGCCGCGTTCACCGCGCGGCGCAGATCCGCGACGGTGCAGTTGATCCCGGCCGTGGCGGCGGGCTTGATGGGCTCCATCAGGGTCATGGTGGCCTCAAAAACTTTGGCCGAACCGGCCGGATTGCAGAAAAAAGCCCCCGGCCCGAGCAGAAGCCGGGGGCCAGTGAAGCCCGGCGGGACAGGCGCGTCGCGACCGGGCGAATTCGGGAAGGTGAAGGCGTCAGGTCAGGCCGAGGCTAAAATCTTGCGGGCCTCGACCAGCAGTTCGGTGTTGCCAAGATGGCTCAGCTGGTCGGCCATGCGCCGCACCAGGTCGCGCAGGCGCAGGTTCTCTTCGATCAATGCCGGCGCACGGGCGGCCATCAATTCCGGGTCGAGGATCGTCACGGCCGGTCCCCCGATCCCTCGGACAGCGCCACCCAGCCCGCGTCCAGCGATTGCGCGGCTGTCGGCGACAGGAAGTCCAGGATCGCGCCCACATCGGGTAGAGACGACCACAGCACGAAGCCTGCAAGGATGAGCCAGAAGACGATGCCGGCGATGAACAGGCTGCGGACGAACCAGCAGGCGGCGCAGGTGCGCCGGTCTCGCTCGGCGGGCACCCGGCGGGCGAAGTCCCGGAGCTGGAAGTCGATGTTGGCAAGGGCGGCCATCACGCATCCTTCCGCGTGTTCGCTGGCCGATGGCGCTGGCGCTGCATCACGCCATGCGCGCTGGCGGCGACCATGTAGGCGAGGCGCCGCAGGCTCTCGGGCGCGCCGGCTGCCAGCTCGGCATTGGAGATGATGGCGCGCGCCGCAGAGACCGCGCAGGGGGTCAACGTGAGGGAGGGGAGTTGCATCAGGCGCTCCATCCAAGGGTTGTGGATGGCTTGAAAATGACTGTCAGGAATATTCCTGTCAATCCTAAAAATTCTTGCTAGGAATTTTTCCAGAATGGGCAAATTATTGCCGGGTCCCCGCTTGCACGCATAGTGAGCAGCGGGGCAGTATTTGTTCACCTAATGTTCTTGGAGGCGGTATGAGCAACGAGGAAAGGTTCGCTGCACTGTTGAGCGCTATGTCGGCCGACCAGCTTAGGGCTCTTGTTTCGACCCTGTATCGCCGTCGTGAGCTAGGGCCTCTGCAAGATCCAGCCATCCCTGCTGACGTTCGGGAGAGAGAGTTCGAAACGCGCGAATAAGTGCTGCCTCTGCGCGAGTTCGATCATCGGCAAAGAGGTCCGAGACCTCCACTTCAAGTGCGGCAGCGATTTGCTTCAGCACCCGCAGCGTAACCCCGTCGAAGCCACCTTCGATCTTGGAGATTGTCGACTGCTTAACGCCGGCCATTTCGGCCAGCTCATCTTGGTTTAGGTCGCGATCACGGCGCAAGCGTTCCAGGTTCATGGCGCGATGATCTTTTGTTTCGCGGAAAGGTGCAAACGCGCGACAGGAATATAATGCTTGACGGGAATATTCCCGACAGTCATATCATGCGCCATGACTATGCTCGAACATCATCTGAGAGCTTCTGAGGAAACGCAGGCACAATTCGCCTCGCGCATCGGGGTGCGGCAAGGAACCGTGTCCAAGCTGATGCGCGGGCTCGTTACGCCGAGCCTGAAGCTCGCACAGAGGATCGAGCGAGTCACTAACGGCGCTGTTCCCGTCTCGTCCTGGGTTGATCCTGACCCTGCAGACACATGGGACGCGCAACTCCCTCAACCCGCCGCCACGGCGGCACAACCCCAAGAGCATCCTTATGTCCCTGATCTGCAAAATCCCTGATCGGCCCCGATCTGGCCTGCCTTCGCGGCAAATGTCCTTCACGCCGCCGGTGGGCGGCCGCGGCCGCTCGGCTGCTGCCCGGCGCCGGGCGCATGTCCACGCGCAGCGCGATACCGACGATTTCCTGCGGCGCTGGTCGATGCTGATGATCGTCAGCTTCGCCACGGCCGAGGCCTGCGGCCAGCATTTCGGCGTGACCAAGCAGACCGGCTGCAACTGGCGCGAGGGCACGCATCGACCCTGCGGCGATGCGGTGGATTTCGCCATGCAGACGCTGCCCCGCTACGCCGAAATCATGTGGGGGCAGTGATGGAGATCGGGCTTTCAGGTTGCCCGGGGCGGGGGAGACAGCCGGGGCGCAGCACCTGGTCCACCCGTCACGATTCCGGCCGCCTCGGGCGGGATTGACCGGGATCGTGGAACCTGCGGCTGGCCCGGCCGAGAGCCGTCTTGTGGCGGCGGGGCGAAAACACACTCCGGGATATCTGGCGCGGATCCCGGCGTGTCTGGCGGGGCGGCATCCTCCTCCTCTGGCTGCCCCGCCAATCCACTGCGCCAAGAGGATTTGACCATGCGCGTTCACTCCCGGGATCTGAAATCCAATACCGCGGCCAGGATCATGTCGATTGCGGCGATCAGGGCGCGGATGTCGATGCTGTCGGTGGCCTATTCGGCCCGGCTCGGCGCGGTGAACATGCACAATGTCCACTCGGCGGTGGACCGGATCACGTCGGTATTCGGCCGGGATCACGACCTGTCGCGCGAGATGCTCGGCTTCGTCGCGCGCCTGCCCGAGCTGCGCCGCCATGTGCCCGATCTGGCCGAGGCTGGCGAGCGGCTGATCCGGGCGGTCGAGCGCACCACCTGGCCCGATGCCGATCGGAGGGCCGATATCCATGGCTGAGCCGTTGCGCCTCTCGCTTGCCGATCATGCGATGATCCACGCCTTGGGCGTGCTGTCCCGGCCGCCGATCACGGATCGCAGCGATCTCGACCTGGTGGTCGGCATCCTGGGTGACCTGATGCCGGGCGTCACCCGGGAAAACCCGCAGTTGATGGGCCTGATCCAGACGGCCGATCAGTTCCTTTCCTGCCGCGTCTCGGTGCCGGGCTGCTATGGCGGCCTGCATGATCGCGCGCGCAAGGTGATGAACGACTGGGACCGCCGCCGGCTGGCCGAGGCCTGGGACCGCGCGCGGGGCGCGAAATGATCAAGGCCATCCAGGGAAAGGGCACGAACCGGGCGCGCGTCATTTGCGACGAGTGCGGGCGAGAGGACGTGGTGACCTGCGACTATCAAACGAGGTCGAACGGAGTTTCCGAACCGCATGCCGGCCAGATCCACAAAAAACTCACCCGGCAAGGCTGGGACGTTCGGAAGGGGAAGCTGCATTGCCCCAGCTGCGCCGCTCACCGCCGCGCCTTTGCACAACAGGAGGGTCAGGAGGTGACCGTGACCAAAGTAAGCGCCGAGGCCTGCGAGCCGCCAGAAGCGTCGCGCGAGCAGAAGCGTCTGATCATCATGGCGCTGGAGGAGGCTTATGATGTCTCCGCGCAGCGGTATCGCGGCGGCCAGACGGATGCGGCCCTCGCCACCGAGCTCGGAAACGGCATCCGTGCGGGCTGGGTGGCTGAAAAACGGGAGGAGCTGTTCGGGCCCGCCGGCGGAAACGAGGAAATGGACGCGATCCGGAACGAAGTCGCGGCGATCGAAGGCGCGCTGTCCGATGGCCTCGAAGGCGTTCGCAGCGAGATGCTCGGCCGGATATCGGCGCTGACCAAGCGCCTGGATGCGGTATGTGCGGCCGTTGGGCCGCGCGCCGGGAGGTCGTGACATGCGCCCGCATCGGGATCGCCATGGCAATGCCTATCGCGCCGGCGCACGCGACGGGGTCGGGGATTTCCTGGCCGATCTGTTGGCGCTGACGCCGCCCTCCACCCATGACGACCTGAAAAGGCTGGCGCGCAACGTGCTGGCCCGGCCGAAATATCGGCGGCTCGTGCATCACGCTGCCGAGGCCGGCCAGCCATGATGCGCGAAGATCACCGCCTCGAGGAAGCCAAGGCCATGCCCATCGCCGACGTGGTGGCGCGGCTGGAGCTATCCGGCCTGGTCCGCACAGGCGGCGAGCTGGTCGGGCCGTGTCCGCAATGCGGCGGCCGGGACCGCTTCGGGGTCAATCTGCAGACCGGGCTGTTCCAGTGCCGCAAGGAGTGCGGCCCGCACGCCAAGGGCGATCAGATCGCGCTGGTCCAGCATGCGCTCGGGATGGATTTCCGCGCGGCGCTGGAATGGCTGTGCGGCCCGGCGCAAGGCCTCTCCGATGCCGAGCGCGCCGAGCGGCGCCGCAAGGCCGAGGCGAATCGGCGCAAGCAGGATGATGTCGCCCGCCGCGCCCGTGAGAAATCCATCCGGGCTGCGCGGGATATCTGGTTCGCCGCCCGACCGGCCGAGGGCACGCTGGTGCGCGACTATCTGACCCTGCGCGGCATTGATCCCGGGCTCTATCCTGACCTGCCGCAGGTTCTGCGCTTCGATCCCGCGGCGCGTTACATGATCCCGGTCGAGGGCAAGGCGCAGGAATGGCAGACCGTGCATGTCGGCCCGGCCATGGTCGCGGCCGTTGTCGATGCCGGCAACCGGGTCACCGCAGTGCATCGCACCTGGCTCGATCTTGATCAGCCCAAGGGCAAGCTGGAGCTGCCCGATCCGCGCAAGTCGGGCGAGACGCTGCCCAGCAAGAAGGTGCTGGGCTCGAAAAAGGGCGCCGTCATCCGATTCCTGACGCCGCAGGACTGCGACACCATGATCATGGCCGAGGGGGTCGAGACGACCCTTTCCGCCCTGATCGCGGAGGCCATGCCCCGGCGCTGCGCCTATTGGTGCGGTGTCGATCTGGGCAACATGGCCGGGCGCATGCAGCGCGGCCCCGGCCTGAAATATGCCGGCCTGCCCGACATGGACGATTCCGAGGCCTGGCTGCCGCCGGTCTGGGTCAAGACGCTGATCTTCGTCCAGGACGGGGACAGCGATCCGAAACTGACGCGCGCCAAGCTCCTCGCGGGGCTGCGGCGCGCCAAGATCAAGAGGCCGGGCCTGCGGGGCTACATCGTCCACGCGGGCGACGGCCGCGATCTCAACGACATCCTGATGGGACAGCGAGATGAGTGACGAGCAGGAGATTGTGAACGCCGTAAACCGATTCGAGGTGATGTTTCGCGGTATCGAGGGCCTCGACGATCTGTCGATTTCCGAAACGCGCGGCCTGTTCATCGCACTTTCGGACCTCATTGCGGAAATCGTGGTCAGCTGCAGCGACGAGACCGACCCGTTCCTTGACCTGATCCGGGCGAAGATCGAGCGGCTGCGTGCGGTGGGAGACACCCGGATCGATCCGGAGCGGCTGCAATGACCGATACCAGTGATGATGACGCGCTCGGGCAGGTCCGGGCCGTGATGAGCAATGCCGAAGAGGTCGATCTGCCCGAGGGGATGGAGCCGGAGGCCTCGGCCGGGGATGGCGACAGCAATTCCCCTGGAACCCCTTCCGAGGGCCAGCCCGACGATCCGTTCCCGGATTGCGCGCAATATCCGCTCAACGACCACGGCAACGGCCAGCGCTATGCCCGCCACTACCGGGAAGAGTTGATCAATGTGCCCCGATATGGCTGGCACGTCTGGACCGGCCAGCGCTGGCAGAAGGACGAGGACGGCATAGAGGTTCGACGCCGTGCCCAGATGCTGGGCGATCTGATATCGCGGGAAATTCCTCACCTTCGGCTTGAGGACTGGCAGATGCAGATCCTCGAGGACGGCGTGCAACTGCGCCGCCGTGAACGCGAGCTTAGCCGGCTCATTAATGCCGAGGGCGAGGAGGCGAAGGCCGCGCAGCAGGAGCTGGACAGCATGGCGCCCAAGCTCGCCCGGCTGGCCGGAATAGAGAAGGTGATGGGCTCGGTTCGCAAGGATCATCACGGCTGGGCGAAGACCTCGGGGAATACGACGCGGATCGACGCGCTGATCAAGGAAGCCGGCGTCGGCCTGGCGGTGGCGTTCGATCAGCTGAATGCCGCCCCGCTGGATGTCTGCTGCGAGAACGGCGTTATGCGGTTTTCGGTCATTCCGGGCGATCCCGAAAGCGGCATGAGCCCCATGGCGGACATGGAGTTCGTGCCGCATGCCCGGGATCAGCTGATCACCAAGATGATGCCGGTGCGATACGATCCGGATGCAAAGCGGCCGATCTTCGACAGGTTCATCACCCGCATCCTTCCCGATCCAGAGGTCAGGAGATTCGTGCAGCGCTGGTTTGCCCTGAATACGACGGCGCTGACCGGCGAGCAGAAGCTGGTCTTCTTCTACGGTCTCGGCGCCAACGGCAAGTCCGTGCTGGTGGACCTGATCGCCCGCATGCTCGGCGATTACGCCGCCACGGCGCGGATCGAGACCCTGACTGGCTCGACCAAGAAAGACGGCTCGGCCGCGACGCCGGACCTGGTGCCGCTGATGCTCGCCCGCATGGTTCGAACGTCCGAGCCCGAGGAGGGTGAGAAGCTGCGCGAGGGGCTTATCAAGCAGCTCACTGGCGGCGAGCCGATCAACGTGCGGCCGAATTTTGGCGAACAGATCGAGGTCACGCCCAAGTTCAAGATCACCATCCAGGGCAACTATCGCCCCGAGGTGCGCGGCCGGGACGACGGGATCTGGCGCAGGCTGCTGATCGTGCCCTTTGACGTGACCATTCCGCCAAAGGAACGGGATCCAGACCTCGGCGCCAAGCTATGGGAGGAGCGATCCGGCATCCTCAACTGGCTGATCGAGGGGCTGATAGACTACCTGGAAGGCGGGTTGCAGGAGCCGCAGGCCGTCCTCAGCGCGACCAACGAATATCGCGAGGAAAGCGACCCGCTCGGCTTCTTCCTTGAGACCTGTTGCGTTGTCTCGGGGCAGCCCGAGGACAGTGAGACGGCGAAGGACCTCGCGCTGGCTTTCCAGCTTTGGCAGGACGAGCAAGGTGGTAACGTCTGGCAGCAGGGCACGATCCAGCGCCAGATCAAGGACAAGATGCGCCGCTGGGTCAGTCCCAGCACCGGCAAGAAGTTCTCCGAGCGCAAGTCCAACGGCATCATGCGATATGACGGCATCCGGTTCTCGATGGAGTTCGGGCACCGCTTCAGGACCGCGCCGCGCGACGCGAACGGCCGCCCCATCGCTGGTCGCAGCGGAGGCCAAGATGGCAACCTGTGATCCCCGCACCCCTGTCGATGAAGGCAGGAGGGAGGAATTTGCCTCCCTACAGGGAGGAAAGGGAGGGTCTGCCTCCCCGGGTTTTCTGGCGACATTACAAGGGGTTCGGGGCGTCAGGGAGGATAGGGAGGCAAATTCCCGCATACGCGTATGCGCGAGAAGGGAAGGGGTATGGGGTGATGAAGGCCCCATATGCGTGGACCCGGTTTTGCCTCCCTATCCTCCCTGACGGCATCAACTGCTTGTAATCTAAAGATAATCGTCTCCAAATTACCTCCCTCAATCATCCCTCAAGATAATCCGATCCTCCCTATCCTCCCTGAAGAAACAGCGACCGAAACAATAGGCAGTATGATGAGCAAGAGGGACCACAATATGTTGAGAGCGGCGCAGAAGGCCGAAGCCGGGAAGTCGCTGATCATGGCCGCAAGGGAGGCTCGGGATGCCCGGAAAGCCGAGGAAGCCGCCCGGCTCGCCGCCATCCGGGACGCCAGCGCGATCCCCGACCAATGCGGCCCGGATACGATTGCCGCCCCGGCGCGCGGCCCGTTCGTCGTTGAACGTCAGCTGACCATGGTGCCGAACGGCGTCGATGATCGCGGCCTGGAGAAATGGGCGGCGGCGCCGACAGGATACGGGCATCGCGCCAGTGTCCGCGCCGCCGACGTGTTCGACCGGATGATCGCCTCGGCCCGGCGCCGCAAGAAGCCGTGCCCCCTGACGCCGGGCCAGATCGCGATGGGCCGCCGCTATGCGGCGCTGGTCGAACTGGCAGCGGCCGATGGCACCAAGGTCTCGCGGCTCGATGCGTCGCGTGGCGGTGGCGACAGCATGGGCTGGATGGACCGGCATCTCGATATCGCCCAGGAGCTGACGATCCTGCGCAACCGGATCGGCTGCAGCGCATCAATGACCATGCGCCGCATCCGGCCGTCCAATCGGGGCGCGACGCAGCGCGGCCCGATTATGGATCGGGTGCTGGTGGACATGGTCTGCATCAAGGGCTGCACGCTGGACGATGTGCTGGTGAGCCATGGGTGGGCGGTCAAAGGGGCGCACAGGAAAGCCATCACAGAGGCTCTGTGCGCCGCGCTGGACCGCATGATCGGGTATCGGGGCAAAAAAACTTCTTGACGGCTTAAGTCCGTCTGTGAGACAGAATTGCATAGTATCACGAATTGCGCCCGCAGGGATCATGTCCCGAGCGGGCGTTGTCATTTCCGGGGTATCGATGGGCAGGCTCAAGCAACTCGCACCGCGCGTTGGCTCGTTGTCGGCGCGCGTAACGTCCATCGGTGCCGGGCCGGATCGGCTCAAGCGCCGGGACCAGATAGTGCCATGGCGCAAGTGGTATAAGACGGCAGAGTGGCAGCGGCTCCGTTGGGATTGCCTTGCGTCTGCGCTGTTCACCTGTGCCCGCTGTGGCGTCATTGGTCAAAGCCGCGAACTGGTGGCCGACCATATCCGTCCGCATCGCGGCGACCGTGATCTGTTCTTCGATCCGGGCAATCTGCAATGCCTTTGCGCGACCTGCCACAATCGGGACAAGCAGGCAGAGGAGCGCGCAGGTGCCGCCAATCATAGCGCCACCAACGGCGATGTCGGTCGGGGTTAGGCAGCCGGCCAACGGGCAGGCACCGTCGAAGCCATGCCCGTGGTGCGGATCGGCGGTGACGGGGCCGAGGTGCCAAGGATGCGGAGGCCCGACCGCTGCGTGACCGCGCGGATCACCGCGCCGACCTCGAAATCAGCCCGATCCGGTCGAAAATGCCTCGAAATCGGGCAGATCGACCCCTCGGACCCCCAAAGGAGGGGGTGGGTCGAAAGTCAGGGGGCCAATCCGGCCCGGACCCGCGCCCCCCTCATCTGGAGATTTTTTTCTGATGGAAGAGGTTTTCGACCTGTTCGGAAACCCCGTTGAAGCGGGGTCCGGCAAGCCCGGCCGTCCCCGCAAGGTGGCGACGCCGGAAGATCGCAATAAAGTCAAGATGTTGCTTGCGGTCGGCTGGTCCAATGAACGGATCGCGGCCGTGCTGCGCATGTCGCTGCCGACTTTTCGGCGGAATTTTTTTCAGGAGCTGAAGATTCGCCCGGTGGCGCGCGACATGCTCGACGCGCGCCGGCTGGAGTTGGCGCTTGCCGCCGCCCAGTCCGGCAATGTTGGCGCGATGCGCCAAGTGGATCGGCTGCTGGATCGGTTCGACCAGATGGAGGCGGAACGCGCCTATGCGTCGCGGCCTAAGGATCAGCCCGAGCCCAAGGAAAAGCTGGGCAAGAAGGTGCTCGACGAGGTGTTGGCGCTCGATGCCGACGCCGCGCTGATGAAAGAGCTGGACCTGGAGACCAAGGGCGGCGGGGGCAATGTCCGCCATTGAGGCGCTGCCGCGCTTCGCTTGCCCGGATTGGTGGGAAAAGCTTCAGGCCGGCGAGGTCCCGATCGCCGATGTGCCGGTCAACGAAGCGAAGGCGGCACGGGTGCTGGCGTTCTTCAACCGGCTGCGGCTGCCGGACGTGCCGGGCAATCCGCCGATGTCGGAGGCCTGCGGCGACTGGTTCAAGACCATCCTGGTGGTGTTCTTCGCCAGCGAGGATCCCGAGACTCATCGCGAGCTGGTCTGGGAACTGCTCTGCATGGTCCCGAAGAAGAACTCGAAATCCACCTATGTGGCGGCGCTCGGCCTGACGGCGCTCTACATGGAGGAGGCGCCGAACCGGCAGATGCTGCTGGTGGGGCCGAGCCAGAATATCTCAGAGCGTTGCTTCGAGCAGGCGCAGGGGATGATCAGCCTGGACGACAAGCTGAAGCTGATCTTCAAGGTCCAGGAGCACCTGAAGACGGTGACCCGGCGCAAGACCGGCTCGAAGCTGGAGGTGAAGACCTTCGATACCTCCATCGTCACTGGGGAAATACCGGTGCTCACCATCATCGACGAGCTGCACGAGCTGGGCAAGAAGGCGAAGGCGGCGAAGGTGATGCAGCAGATCCGCGGCGGCGGCATCACCAAGGTGCGCGGCAAGGTCTTGATGATTACCACCCAGTCGGACGAGATGCCGACGGGGATCTGGAAGTCGGAACTGAAGAAGGCACGGGCGATCCGGGACGGCAAGGCCGGCCCATCGCCGATCATGCTGCCGGTGCTCTACGAGTTCCCCGAGGGACTCCAGCGCAAGGAGAAATACTGGCGCGACCGGGACAACTGGCATCTGGTCCTGCCGAATCTCGGCCTGTCGATTGACGAACAGGCGCTCGAGGACGATTACGAGAACAACGGCAAGGTCTCGAAGGAGGCCGAGCAGATCTGGGCCAGCCAGCATCTCAACATCGAGATCGGCGTTGGCCTCGGCGGCGATGCCTGGTCTGGCGCGGTGCATTGGGAACCGGCCGCAGCAGGTTGGATCACCCTCGACCGGCTGCTGGACGAAAGCGAGGTCTGCACCATCGGCGTGGACTGGGGCGGCGCCGACGACCTCGCGGCGCTCGCTGTGCTGGGCAGGCGGGCGCGGGACAAGGTCTGGCTGCTCTGGGTTCGCGCCTGGGCGCGCGAAACGGTGTTCAAGTCCAGGCCGCAGATCGCCGACGCGTTGCGCGGGTTTGAGGAAGACGGCGACCTGCGCGTCGTGTCCTCGCCCGAGTTGCAGGCCGCAGAGGCTGCCGAGATCTGCGACCGGGTGCGGTTGGCCGGGCGGCTGCCGGAGGCCGGCGGCATCGGCCTCGACGCGGCGGGGATCGCGCTTCTGCTCGATGCGTTGGAGGAGATGGGCATGGTCTCGCCCCTGGTGCAGGCAGTGCAGCAGGGCTGGAAGCTCCAGACCGCGATTTCGACGGTGCCGCTGAAGCTGGAGTCGCGGCGCATGCTGCACGCCGACCAGCCGATCATGAACTGGGCGGTCGGCAACGCCAAACAGGAACTCAAGGGGAGCAACTACATGGTGACGAAGCAAGCTTCCGGCGCCGCCAAGATCGATCCCCTGATGGCGGCGTTCGATGCGGCGATGCTGATGTTCAACAACCCGCAGGCCGCACCGCCGATCGGCGACTTCCTGGCCAACCCCATCATGGTGATCTGAGATGGACCTGCCGCGGGGCATCGTCGATCGCTTCGGCAGGCCGATGGCGGCGCTGTCCGATCTGACCAAGGAACAGCGCCTCACCCTGCAAGGCGGCGACCTCGGCTATTACGTCGCCAGCAATGCCTCGGGCAAGGTGGTGACGCTGTCGGCCGCGCTGACCATCTCGGCGGTTTGGGCCTGCATCGTTCGCAGCGCCCAGGCGATGGCCTCGCTGCCGCTGGACCTTTATCGCAAGACCGCTGGTGGGCGGCAGCGGCAGGACGGGGCGCTGGCCGACCTGATCAGCCTGTCGCCGAATGCCGACCAGACGCCGGTCGAGTTCTGGGAGGGCATGTTCTCCTGGATGCTGGCCACCGGCAACGCTTATGCCGAGATCGACCGGGTCAACGGCCGGCCATCCTCGCTGATGCCGCTGCCCGCCACCCATGTCCGGCCGTTCCGCAACAAGGTGAGCGGCGAGTTGTTCTACGAGGTGCGCGAGCCCGGCACGTCGCGCCCGCGCGTCATCGGCCGCGAAGACATGTTCCATCTGCGGGGCTGGGGCTTCGGCGGAGATGAGGGCATGTCGCCGATCCGCTGGGGCACGCAATCGCTTGGCGCTGCCATGGCGGCCGACGAGGCATCGGCCAAGATGTTCGGCTCAGGCATGCAGGCCTCGGGTGTGCTGAAGACCAACCAGCGCATCTCGCCCGAACAGCGCCCGCAGTTGCAGGCGATGATGAGCGAATACGCCGGCTCGACCAAGGCCGGCAAGCTGATGATCCTCGAGGCGGGGATGGAGTTCGAGCAGCTGACGCTGAACCCGGACGATGCCCAGATGCTGGAGACGCGGCGCTTCTCGATCGAGGAGGTTTGCCGCTGGTTCGGGGTTCCCCCCATCGTCATCGGTCATTCGGCCGCGGGGCAGACCATGTGGGGGACCGGGGTCGAGCATATCTTCCTGTCCTGGATGCAGCTCGGCATCAACCCGGTGCTGAAGAAGGTCGAACAGCGGATTCGCAAGCAGCTGATCCCGCTGCGCGAGCAGCGCGACACCTACGCCGAGTTCAACCGCGAGGCCATGCTCCAGATGGACAGCAAGGCGAAGGCGGAATTCATCCGCGCGATGGTGACGATGGGCGTCATGAAGCCGGACGAGGCGCGCGACAAGCTCAATATCGAGCGCGAGGGCGGCGCTGCCGATCTGCTGTGGATGCAGGGCGCCATGAAGCCCATGGACATGATTCTCAAGGGGAAGTGACGATGGCCAAGAACCACATGCCGGTCGCGCATTTCGGTGTGCGGCCCGACGACGTGCGCGCCGAATGCGCCCCGCCCAAGGCTTTCGAGAAGTGGCAGCCCGAACTGCGCGCCCGCGCCGAGGCGGTGGGCGATGATAGCGGCCCCTTCGCCATCGACGTGATGGATGTGATCGGCGACACCTGGGACGGCTACGGCGTGACCGGGCGCAAGGTGGGGGCGCTGCTGCGCGCTGCCGGCGAGCGCGAGGTGGTGGTCAACATCAACAGCCCGGGCGGCGACGTGTTCGAGGGGCTGGCGATCTACAACATGCTGCGCGGGCACAAGGCGGACGTGACGGTGCGCATCGTCGGTCTTGCCGCCTCTGCCGCCTCGGTGATCGCCATGGCCGGGGACCGCGTGGAAATCGCCCGGGCCGGCTTCCTGATGATCCACAACACCTGGGTCTATGCCATCGGTGACCGGCACGACCTCGCCACGGTTGCCGGCCAGCTCGGCGCCTTCGACGAGGTGATGGCCGAACTCTATTCGCTGCGCACCAAGATCGATGCCGGCCAGATCGGTCAGATGATGGATCGCGAGACCTGGATCTCCGGCCGCGCGGCCATAGACCAGGGTTTCGCCGACGATCTTCTGGCCGCGGATGCCATCGAGGTTTCCGAAAAGGCCAAGGCTCAGGCGCCGCAGACCAAAACCATCGCGCGCATCGAGGCGGCACTCTCCCGGGACGGGATGACCCGGTCTGAACGCCGCGCCGCGATCAAGGCTCTTACCAGCAAGCCGAGCGCTGCTGACGACGACATGCCGCGCGCTGTCGAGACCATGGCCAGCCTGACCGGGTGGGCCAAATCCCTAACGGCCAAGATGGAGAACTGACATGGCCTTTGACATGGAACAGGCGTTCGGCGAGTTCAAAGCCGAATTCGACAAGGTTACCGGCAATATCAACAAGAGCGCCCAGGCCGCGCTGGACGAGGCCAAGCGTCTCGGCGGCCTGACCGAAGAGACCAAGGCGAATGTCGATAAGGCACTTGCCGAGCAGGGCGAGCTGAAGGCGCGCATCGACGAGATGGAGGCTTCCGCCCGTGATCTCGCGCAGCGCTTCGCCAGCGGCCGCCGCAGCGGTGCCGGCGGCGCCAAGTCTCTGGGCCAGTTGGTGGTGGCCGAGGCCGAGGAGAAGATCAAGGCCGCGGCCAAGGGCGGCGTGAACGGCGACGTGTCGTTGGGCTTCTTCAACGCCATCACCTCGCTGCCTGGCTCTGCCGGCGAGCTGCTGCCCGAACGCCGCGAGCCCGAGATCATCGCCGAGCCCGACAAGAAGCTGGTGGTGAAAGACCTGATCACGGTGGGCGAGACGGGCCAGCCGCTGATCAAGTATTTCCGCGAGGTCTCGCGCACGGGCGCCGCCGGCATCGTGCCGGATGACGGCACCACGGTGAAGCCGCTGATCGACAAGACCTGGACCTCGGAATCGGCCGAGGTGAAGACCATCGCCGGCCGGATGGAAATCCACAAGCACATGCTGGACGACATCCCGGCGCTGCGGACCGATATCGACACCACGCTGACCTATGAGGTCAACAAGGTCGAGAACGCGCAGATCCTGGCGGGCGACGGCACTGGAGAGAACTTCTCGGGCCTGATCACCAATGCCACGGCCTATGGCCAGACCGCCCGCGAGCCCTCTGGCGCGACAATCCTCGACCGGTTGCGCCTTGCCATGCTGCAGGTGTCGGCGGCGGGCTATGTCGTCGATGCACATGTCCTGAATATCTGGGACTGGGCCGCGGCCGAGATGCTGAAGGACACGACCGGGCGCTACATCTTCGGCAACCCCTTCATGGAGACGCCGACGCCGCGCCTCTGGGGTCGTCGGGTGGTCGATACCGAGGACATGCCGGAAGGCGATTTCCTGACCGGAGCCTTCAAGCTGGCCGCCACCTACTACCAGCGCCAGGACATCGAGATCCTGCTGTCGTCGGAGAACCGCGACAACTTCGACAAGAACATGCTGACCGTGCGCGGTGAGAAGCGCGGCGTCGTGGTGGTCAAGCGCCCGCTGGCGCTCTGCTACTACACCGCCCCGGGCGGCTGATCATGGTTGCGGGCGCGGCATCGTCTGCGCCCGCCGCAACTCCCTTCACGAAAGGAATACGGACATGCCGAAGTTGAAAGCGCTCCGCGGCTCGATCGGCGCCTATGGCCGGGTCAAGGCCGGCGGCATCGTCGAGGTTGACGACGATGCGGCGAAAAAGCTGCTGGCCACCAAGCGTTTCGTCCCGGCCCGCGCCGAGGATATTGCGGCCGCCACCAAGGCGCAGGAGGAATACCTGAAGGTCGAGACGGTCGGCGTCACGCCGGGTTTCGCGCCCTTGCCCGAGGCGCCCCAGCCAATCGAAAGCGCCACGGCCGGTCTCGAGCTCGATGCGCGGGAGAAGCTGCTCGAGGAACGTGCCACACAGCTCGAGGCGGATGCCAAGCGCCTGCACGATCTGGAAGCCTCTTTGAAACAGCGTCAGGCCGAACTCGATGCGCGGGAGAAGGCGAATGCCGATCTGGATCAGACGACGGTGGCTTCCGCCGCTGCTGCCGAGGATGCGGCGACCGAGGCCAAGGACGCCCCGAAGGGCAAGGGCTCGAAATGATCGTTGCTCTGCCCGATCTGAAGCTGCACCTACGGGTCGATCCAGCGGATACCGAGGAGGATTCGATCATCGCTGCGTTCGGCCGGGCTGCCGAACTTCAGGTGCGGAACTGGATCGGGCGGCCCATTTATGCCTCGGCGGTCGATTTGCCGGCGCCGGGCGCGCCGGGCTATGACCGCTATCAGATCGTCGCGGACGAGGCGATCACGGTGGCCGTCAAGATGCTGGCTGAGCGAATGTACGAGGATCGCGGCGGCGAGGGCGGCACCTCGGATGATGCCGTGCCGCCGGTGACCGTTCGCGCGTTGCTTTCCGGGTATCGGGTGTTTCACCCGGTGCCGGAGCCGCAGGTCGGCACCCCATGATCCGCGCGGGCGCTCTGACCAAGCGGGCCGCGTTCAGCGCGCCGTTCAAGGAGACCGACGCCAACGGCAAGCGCATCCAGCGCTATGATCATCAGTTCACGATCTGGGCGAACGTCCGGCACCTGCGGGGTGGTGAAAGCGTCATGCAGGCGCGTCTGGTCTCGAAAAGCCCGGCCATTGTCACCGTGCGGGCCTTTGCTGGCTCGCGGCGGATCACGTCGGAATGGCGGGTCGTCATCGACGGCCGGACCTATGACGTGAAGGAAGATCCGCGGGAGACGCAGGATCGGGCCTTCCTCGAGATGCTGGCGGAGTGCGTCGGATGATCGACATAGAGCCGTTGATCCAGGTGATCCGCGCCCGGCTGATCGTCCAGGTGCCAGCCTTGGGAGGTCGCGTTTTCGACCGCGCCACCGAGGGCGACGAGACGCCCTATGCCGCTTTCGACACCTTCTATGGCGTGGCGGCGGATGCGGAATGCATCGAGGCCGAGGACTGGACCGTCCAGATTGGCATCTATCATAGCATGACCAGCAAGGCCGAGGTCGGGAAGATTGTTGGCCAGGTGAAGGCCGCCCTGCATGGCTGGGCCGACACCGATGCGCTGACCATGCACCCGATGCGCGTCACGCTGGTTCGCGTCATGGACGATCCTGATGGCGCGTCAGTGCATGGCGTGGTGCAGGTCGAGGCGATGGTGGAAGGTTAGTTGGCCGGAAGTCCCGTTGAAAAGAAGTATTGGTAACACAATTGATTGGTTATCGCGGTAATTTCATCCCTCTCATAAAGTCGCTCACAGGAATCGGCAAGCTTCTTCATTACCGCGAGTTCTCTCTCTGCTTGGCGTTGTTCCAGTGCCTTGATGCTTTTCTGTATTGCCTCCTCTGCTTCAATATTCTTTTGCATATTTGATGTGCTAATAAATTCCTTCGATGAAGGGATATAGGTATGTTCCTCGCCGGTGTGTATTTTAATGCATTCTTCTGCGGTCTTCGCCTCTCGTCTATCGAATGTGCGCCCGCCCTTTAAAATTGCTTCGGCCCAATGGTCGCCGCCTTTTTTGTTCCCTGCCTTGTATTCCTCAACGCACCAATCCGCTATTCCGGAATGCGCCGGTGTTGCGAAAGAAAAGAGCATGATAGCGAGATAGATACGCATGCGATCCTCCGGAGTGTGCAATGGCCCAGCTTAACCCCCGGATCATGGCGAAACTCAAGCGAATTCCTGATGTCGCGGTCGAGGCTGCGCGCCAAGCGATGGAGGAGGGGGCTGAAGAGGTCTGCGAATATATCCGCAACATGGTCCGCTCAACCTTCACCCAGCGATCCGGCGACATGGTCCAGTCGATCGGCTGGACCTGGGGCGAGTTGCCGCCCGGCACCTTCATGATCGACGAAATCCGTAGCGGCAAGAACAAGGGTGACCAGTATGCCACCTTGCGGATCAGGATCTATGCCGGTGCTGGAGATGGCTTCTATTTCCGGTTCCACGAATTCGGAACCAAGGATGGAGTGCCTGCACGCCCGACCTTCTATCCGGCATGGAAGGCGAAGCGGGCCGAGTTCCGCAAGCTGATCCGCGACCGCGTCCGGGCGGCAATCAGGGAGGAGTTGCGCCGTGGCTAAGGCGATATTCACGCGCGAGTTTCATTATACCAGCATGACGCGCAATGCAGGCTGGTCCGCCTATCCCAAGGACGATCCGCAATATTACCCGCGCGAGTTCATCGATGCGGCCGTCAAGGCTGGCTGCGCGACAGAGTCTCCGCCTTCGGTTCGCAAGGGCCGGGCAAAACCGGCCGCCGAGGCCGATTAATCGGGCGCGATTTCGAGCCCTTCAAACCGACATGCCGCCCTGGGGCGGCATTTTTCATGGAGCTGAGGCATGGCAAAACCGATTACCGAGAAGTTCGAGCAGATGACGCTCGAGGTCGCCACCGACGAGGCTGGCACCACCTGGACCAAGATCTGCGGCCTGGTGGGCGTCACAATCACGCGCTCGGCGACATTCGACACCAGCGAGGTTCCGGCAGATTGCGACGATGAATCTCTGCCCCTCGATCAGGAGCGGGCGCTTCGCTCGCTGCAGGTGTCGGTTTCTGCCGACGGTGTCTGGGCGCAGCAGTCCCACGAGATGATGCTGGACTGGTTCTACGGCGGCCAGAGCAAGCTCATCCGGCTCGGCAACCAGAATGCCGCGGTTGGCGATACGCAGTACGAACGGGGCCCGGCGGTCATGACCACGCTGACCAACCAGCGAACCAAGGGCCAGAAGGTCACGGCATCGATCGCGCTGGAATTCGATGGCACGCCGACCCGCCTGCCGAGGGCTGCTTGATGGCGCGCGTCGTCATGCGATGGGCGGGCGGCGAACACGCTGTCCGCCTCGGCATCGCCGAGGCCGAGGTGATCCAGCAGCACACCGATTGCGGTCCCGAGTTTCTGCTGAACCGCATCAGCCTTGGGCAATGGGAACTGCCTCATCTGATGGAGGTGATCCGCAACGGGCTGATCGGTGGCGGCATGGACGAGGTCGATGCCAAGCGGCTAGTAGACCGGGTCGTGGCGCAGCAGCCGTGGATCGCGCTGAAGCGGCCCGCGATGGAGATCCTGTCCCTCGCCCTTTACGGCCCGCCGGATGATCCGGTGGGGGAGGGTTTGCCGGCGGGCGATCAGACGCAGGAACCCTCCCTCGCGGAAAGTGGAAGTTCAGCACCTATTACGGGTTAGGTGCGGTGCTGGGGTTCAGCCCTCGTCAGGTGGGCGAGATGACCCCTTGGCAGTTCCGCGCCTGCCTTGATGGCTATGGCCGGGCCCATGGCTGGAAAACGAACGGGGACGGTGCGGCAGACGCACTGTCCGACGCCGATCTCAAGGAAATGGGCATTGTGGGCTTCTGATGGCTGAAGAACCGGATCTGATCATATCGGCGGGCTTTTCGGACGCCCAGCTTGTCGCCGAATCCAACAAGGTCGTCGCCGAGTTCCGCAAACGCGGCGAAGAGGCGCAGAAGGCGTTCCAGGACGCCCAGGGCCGGGTGACCGATACCCAGGCCGCGCGGGCACATGCCCGTGACCTCGATCGTCTCGCCCGGCAGTACGATCCGGTCTATCGCGCCGCCAAGCGTTATGAGGAAGAGGTCAAGCGCCTGGATCGCGCCCTCGATGTCGGTGCGATCAGCCAGCAGCGCTATACGTCCGAGGTCGCCAAGGCCGCCCGGCAGATGCACCAAGCCGGCGAGACCATGCAGGACACCGCGCGCAAAGGCCAGCAGATGGGCACCGGATGGCAGAACCTCGGCTGGCAAGTTGGGGATTTTGCCACACAGGTAGGCGCTGGCACCAGCGCGGCTCAGGCATTGGGTCAACAGCTTCCCCAGCTTCTTGGCGGTTTCGGCACCCTGGGCGCGCTGATGGGTGCTGGCGCGGCCATCGCCATCCCTCTCGGCGCGGCGCTGCTGAAGGTGGCGATGGACACCGAGACGCTGGACGAAAAGCTCGACGGCCTGGAGAAGACCACTGGCGCCTATCTCGATGCGGTCGAGGCGGCCGAAACCCCGTTGGAACAACTCCGCCTGCAATATGGCGATCTGGCAGATGAGATTGCCAGGGTGAACGAGCTTACCGCAACCCTGACATCTGTGCAGGCGCGCGCCGATCTGCTGGGATCGGCCAGGACGTTTGCTGGCACGGTGTTCCCCGGCGAGGCTGTGTCTCGTGCCCCCGGGCTCTCGGATGCTGAATGGTCCGCCGTTCAGGAGGCGCAGGCCCGGAAACTCGCCCGGGCAACCGGTGCCAGCGTCGAGCAGGTCGGGCTGCTGCAAATGGCCATGCGCAGGCTCGAGACCAGCAACAGCATCGAGGTTGTGCAGAAGGATGCAGAGAATTTCCGTGACGTGCTGATCCAGATTTCAGGGAGCGCCGAGGCGGCGGCGCAAAAGTTCCCCGAGCAGATGGGGACGCTGAACACGCTGATCACCTCGGCTGCCGATCAGCTTGCGGCAGCGGACCGCCAACGACGCGAGGCACAGCAGGATCTTCTGGAAACCTATGATGCGAATACGCAGAAGCTGAAGAAGCTGGCCGATGAGCGGCGCCTTGCCGAGGAAAGCCAGACCGAGGCGGTGAAGGCAGGGAAGGAGGATCAGGCAGAGGCTTATGGCCGCGTGATCAAGGCCATCGACAAGGAAGTTCAGGCGGTCCGGCAGTCCATTGCCGAGATGGACGGCACCTTCGAGGCCAGCGTCAAGCGGATGCAGGAGCTGGCCGGCGGCCTCGGCGGTACGATCAATGACGCCATCAAGCAGTGGACGGGGCTCAATCTCCGCGAATGGGGGCAGGCCGGGACCGCTGCGAACAAGGGCATCCTCGACCTGATCGCGCAGCGGGAAAGCCGCGGCGATTACAATGCCACGCTCGACGACGGGCGTTGGACCGGCGGCGCGCGCAATCTGGTCAACATGACGCTGCGAGAGATCCGCGCCCTGCAGGAGTCGATGAAGACGCCGGAAAACCGGGCGCTCTATGGCAATGGTGCCGGATCGTCGGCCTTGGGCCGGTATCAGATCGTCGGCTCAACCCTCGATGACCTGATGAAACGGCTCAAGCTGACCGGCGACGAGCTGTTCACGCCCGAGTTGCAGGACCGGCTGGCGATGGAGCTGCTGCGCCAGATCAAGCCTGGCGATGTGGATGGTATCCGCAAGGTTTGGGCGGGCCTGGAAAATGTGCCTGCGCCGCTCATCCAGCAGGCTTGGGGCCAGCAGTCCATTTCTCGGGTTGATCCGGAGGTGCAGAAGGACCTCGACAAGGAAATCAAGGATCGTGAGCGCCTCGCCGAACAGGCCAGGCGATATGGCGAGCAACTGGCGCAGAACCTCCTGACCGAGAAGGAAACGGCACGGCTGGCGTCCGAACAGGCAGATCAGATCGCCGCGATCAAGGCGTCCGGCATGGACGAAGAGGCGCAGGCGCGTGCCATCGCTGCCGTGACGGCCGAAACGGAACGCCAGCGGGTTGTCATGACCCTCCTGGCGGAGGCCAAGCGCCGCAATGTCGATCTCGATGCTCTGCTTGCCGATGGGTCGATGACCTACAAGGAGGCCATCGAGGCCTTGGGCGAGGCGAAGAAGGCCGACATCATCGCCACCAACGAGCGTGCGATTGCTGAAGGCAAGGCGGCTGAAGCCCAGCAGATGATGGCGGATACGCAGCAGCAGGTGAAACAGGGGCTGCTGGATTCGGTCCTGGCCGGCGAGAGCTTCGCCGACGTGCTCGCCAATGTCGGCAAGATGTTCGCGCGTGCCGCGCTCGAGGCCGCGCTGTTCAACGAGGGCGCCTGGTCCTCGGCCGGTGGCGGCAAGGGGCTGCTCGGCGGCATCGTGGGCGCGATTTTCAGCGGCTGGTCATCAGGCGGCTATACCGGCCCCGGCGGCAAGCACGAGCCGGCCGGCATCGTACACAAGGGCGAGGTGGTCTGGTCGCAGGACGATGTGCGTCGTGCCGGGGGCGTTGGCGTTGTCGAAGCCATGCGCCGCGGCTCGCGTCTTCCCGGGCTTGCTGACGGCGGGGTGGCCGCAATGCCCATGATGCGGCTCCCGCAGATCCCCATCGGCGCTGCGGCGCCGCGGGGCACGGCCGTCAATGCCACCTTCGCGCCGAACATCAGCATCGCGCCCGGCGTCACCCAGGCCGAGTTGGGGATGACCATGGCTGCCGCCCGGCAGGAATACGAACGCAACTTCCTTCCGATGCTGCAGAAGCACATGCCCAGCTATAACGAACGGTATACCTGATGCCCGAAGTGATCGCCTGGCCGTGCAGCCTGACCCGGCCGATGGATGTCAGCTATTTCATCCAGTGGACCTCGCGCGACGCCGGCGCCAATCTCGCGGGCGTCGCGCAGGTTCTCGCGCCGAGCATGGGCGCCTGGCGGGTGGATATCACGATCCCGCGGGATTTCGACGGGACCAGGGTCAAGGAGCTGGAGGCCTTGGTCTCGGAAATGCGCGGCCGCTACAACGTGGCGAACCTCTGCATCTGCGATCCCTACAAATATGGCCCGCGCGTGAGCCCCGTGCAGACCCCGTTCAGCGATGGAACATGGTTCAGCGACGGAACCGGCTTCACCGACCCGGCAGCGGGCACGCAACCGCTGCTGACCTCGGCTGTGGTCGCGGCCGGGGACAATGAGCTTTATGTGGACCTGACCAACCCGGTGCGGCCCTCCCTGCGCATCGGCGACATGTTCTCGGTCAATGGCTTCCTCTACCGGGTTGTGCGACGCAATTCTGCCGGATGGGTAAAGTTCGAGCCGTCCGCCCGGCGCCCCATTGCTGCGGGAACCGCCCTGACCACCAATCCGCCGCGCTTCTTCGGCCGCTTTGTCGACGACATGCAGGGCCAGCGCACCCGTGAGATGCTCAAATGGGGCCAGAGCATCACCATTTCCTTCATCGAGGCGTTCGACAGATGAGCCCAGAGCTTGCCGCTTTCCTCGAAAGCGACCCCGAGGTGGTGCCGCTGGTCCGACTGTTCCATCTCAATTTCGGGTCGGTGCAGTATTACCTTAACGAAACCGAGGTGCCGCTGACCTTTGCCGGCCAGATCTGGCAGCCCTCGATGGGCTGGATCGGCGCCGACCCGCTCAGCCTGTCGGCCAATCCATTCGACGCCAACCCGGCCTATTACACGGTCTGGAACGTGGGAAACAAGGAAGGCGCTGACCTGGCCTATGAGGCGCTGAACAACCCGGCCTCATGGTCGGACAAGCTGGTGCGCCAGCTCTGGGCGGTGCGGGGTTTCCCTGACGATGCCATCGTGATGCATGTCGGCCGGATCGTCGATGTGAAGCCGCGCGAGAATGTCGGACTGGCCGAAATCCGCATCCGTGCCGAGACCATCGCCGCGTCCCGGAACTATACGCCGCTCGGCGAATATACCGACCGCGATCAGCAGCGCCGTCACCCGGGCGACCTCGGCTGCCAGTATGCGGCTTCTCTGGTCGGCAAGAAGATCAAGGGATGGCTGATCGGCTAGCGGCCTTTGTCGAGGCCACCGCCGCGCGGCCCTGGGACTGGGCCGCCGAGAACTGCACCTTCTGGGTCGCGGATTGGGGGCTGGTGCGCTGGGGCTTGGATTTCGCCGCCCGGTATCGCGGCAGGTGCCGCAGCGAGGAGGATGCCGACGCGCTGGTGGGTGGTGATCTGGTCGCGCTGGTCAGCCCGGAAATCCCGCTGCCGCGCAAGGATGCCCCGGCCGAGGGCGATATCGGCGTCATCGAATTCCGGGGCCGTCAGGTCTCTGCCATCTGGTCCGGCAGCCATTGGCTGATCAGGACGCCCCGCGGCGTTGCCATGGTGCGCGCCAGGGCAATCGCAATCTGGGGTGATTGAATGCCAGCAGTAGGAGGATGGCTCGCTGCCGTCTGGACGGGAGCCAGCGCGGCCGGCGCCGTGGGTGCGGCCCTGCTGAAGTTCGCGGTTGGCGTCGCGATCAACATGGCCGTCGCCAAGATCATGGCTCCGAAAGGGCCTCGACCGCAAGAGTTGCAAACCGAGTTGCGGTCCAGCAATGCGCAGCGCATCCGGCATCTCGGCCGCGTCCGGTCCAGCGGCGCGGTCATGTTCTGGGACTGGGCCTATGTCGGCGGTGAACGCCGCCTGTTCAAGCTGCTCGCGGTAGCCCAAGGCGGGATGAGCAATGTCCAGCAATGGTATCTGGACGGCGAGCCCGTCGAGGTCGATGCCAACGGCTATGTCACCACGGCACCGTGGAACAAGGGCAATATCCGTCTCCGCTGGCGGAAAGGCATCCAGGGCGATCAATGGGACGGCGGCGACTATGCCGACCTTCGCGCAGCCTTCCCCTCGCAATGGACCGAGGCGCATCGCCTGCGCGGCGTCGGCACGATCCTGGCCACCTTCGATGCGGTGGGCGGCGAGGATATCGCCGAGGTTTATTCCGGCGGCGAGCCAGAGGTCTCGGCGCTGATCGATGGGGCAGGTGCCTATTGGGTTCTGGATGGCTCGACCGTCAATGGCCGCAATCCAGCAGTGCACCTGTCCGATATCCTGACCAACCCGGTCTATGGCGCTTTGGCTCCAGCCGACATCGATGTGAGTCTGCTCGCCATCGCCCGAACCGATTGCAGTGCCTTGGTCCCGACGGATGGCGGCACGCGCAGCCGCTACCAGTCCGGCATCAGCTACGCGCTGTCCGATCCGATCAAGGATACGGCGCAGAAGCTCCTGGATGCCATGGGCGGCCGGGCTTGGATCACGCCGGAAGGCAAGCTCGCCGTCGAAGCGGGCGTCTGGCGGGCGCCGAGCATCACCATCGAGGAGCGCCATATCGTCGAAATGGAATATGGAGCCGGGACCGAGCGCATCAACCGGGTGACGACCCTGGTGCCGACCTATGTCGCGCCGCAGGTGCGGTGGCGGGAAACCACGGCCGATCCCGTCGACGATGCCGATGCGATCGCGCGTTGGGGCGAGGGACAGCCAAAAAGCGTGGATCTGCTGGCGGTGCAACATCACGGTCAGGCCGCTCATGTCTGCAAGCAAATGCTGGCACGGATGAACCCGGATCGTCGCATGTCCATCAAGTTGAGGGCTTTTGGCCTGCGGCTGATCGGAGAGCGCGTGGTGGCCGTCAACCTGCCGCGGCTGGGCCTGGCATCGGTGCCGTTCTGGATCGACGGCCTGGCCTTCGACGGGAGCAATATCACGGTCGATCTGATCGAGGCCGAGCCAGCGTCATTCGATTGGACGGCGAGCGAGGAGGGGGAACCGCCGGCCATCCTCACCGATATAGACCGGGGCGTCGCGACGCGAGATGTGGCGATTTCCGGCGTGACCCTGATTACCGACGACGGGCCGGTTTATATCCGGATCGAGGGAACGCTTGCGGCGCAACGCGGTGATCGGCTGATCGCGCAATATCGTCGGACGGGGAGCCTGGTGTCCTGGACCGACATGATCAGCGAGGGCACGTCCGGAAACGGGTTTTCGTTCAGGACGATGCCACTGGGCGACCTGTCCGAATACGATTTCCGGGTCTTCTTCGGCCGCTACAGCAACGGGTCCAGTGGCCGCGAGCTGCAGATGCTGTCCGTCCCGGTTGTCGTGACCGGGGTTGACGTCGTGGCCAACGGTAACCCGCCGGATGAGCCTGTCGTCATATCCGCCAGCGGCAGCGCGGGAGACAACCTGATCGTCACCTTCAGGGTAGACCTCGGCGCGAACTACCACCGCACCGGGCTTTATCGCGCCGCGTCCGGGGCGCCCTTCGGCTCCGCAACGCTGGTCAAATGGTCCTTCGACCAGTCTTCGCAGGTGACGATGACGGCCTCCATTCCGCCTTCCGGTGCGCGGTTCTGGCTGCGCTCCGAAAACCAATCCCAGGTCGCGTCCGACCCGGTCGAAGTCGGCAACTATCCCGCCTGATCAAGCGCAAATCCAGCAAACAGTAGCGGTCCTCTGGGGCCGCTTTTCCATGTGAGGCATGCATGTCATACGCGAGCGATGCGAACACGACCTATGTGAACGGCCAGCCCGTCGATAAGGCAGACGTTCGCAACCTATGGGCGTCTGTCGATGGGATCGTGGCCGCCAGCAATCTCGGCGACGTCCTCGCCCTGCAGACCGATACCGAGGCATCTACCGGCCAGATGCTGGTAACGACTATTCCGGCCGCGCAGTCTCATATCTCGCTCACGGCGGGGCAAATGCTGCGGTTCCGCTGCCCTTACCCAAACACCGGACCCGATCCGATCATCACCATCGGCGGCGATGAGTTCGTCATCAAGGCGCGCAATGGGAGCACGTTGGCCGCTGGCGATCTGCCGGGCGGCCAACGATTGCTCGGCTATATCTACTGGAATTCGACCGACAGGAAGGAAGTTCGCCTGTCAGAGTCCGTGCGCATTCCCGATATCAGCGGCCTGGCAATTGCCCTTTCCAACAACGGAAAAGCCTTCACTTCGCGCACTGCCGCCGTGAACTTCGGCCAGGCCAACCTGCCCGGATCGCTCAGCCTCATCACGACGATCGAGGGCGAGTATCTTGCGGTGCGCAGTTTCAGTAACGCCGCCGACGATCCTCTGTTCGAGACGCAACCTAGTTGGGGCGTGGCGTTGAGATTGCCGCGCCGCGAGTTGCTGGACAATGAGGTTTCCGCCCGTTCCTCCATGATCCGCCCTGTGGCCGACGTGAGCGGATATATTCTGGCCTCGGTGGATCGCAACGGCAACTACGTGATGCCGGGCTGGGCGCAGGAGAGCGATGGCGGTTGGCCGTCATGGATCTACGACGAGATCTGGACCAGGGTCGAACCCATGCTCCCCGAGCTTCCGCCGAGCGGCGTGATCCGTGAAGTCGGCGGCGAGTATATTTTCAGCCAGCATGACGCGAACGGCAACTTCATCATGCCGGGCTGGGCGCAGGAAAGCGACGGTGGCTGGCCCGCCTGGATCTATGACGAGATCTGGGCCGATACCAGCAGCCGCATGCCTGATCTGCCGCCGAGCGGCGTGATCCGCGAAGTCCAAGGATCGGGGTTGATCTTCAGCCAGCACGACCGCGACGGCAACTATGTGATGCCGGGCTGGGCACAAGAGAGCGATGGCGGCTGGCCGGATTGGGTCTATGACGAAATCTGGGACAATCTCAGCGATCGCATTTCCGATCCGGGCTCGGCCGCTCAAGAACTCGACTCGCCGTTCTACGACCGATCCGCCCAAGTGACCTTCGCACGGGCCCGGTCCGATCTGACCAAAATCGCCGTCATCGGATCGTCCACGCCCTGGGAAATGCGGACGGAAATCGCTGGTGCGTTCGACGGTCTGATCCCGGCTTACGGTGGGGTTGAGGTCGTTGACGTGACGAACGACTGCAAAAGCGGCGAGCGTTCGATGCACACGGCTGCGCGCCTCGGCGCCATCCCGGCGCGCCTGACCATAAACGGGGGCGTCATTCCCGCGTCGGGCCCCGTGTTGGTTACTGCCGTCAACATGACAGGCAATAATCAGCTGAAAGCGTTCGATGGGAGGCTGAACCGCTGGACCGATGACGCGAATACCGGCGGTCAGATCCCTGGAACTCTGTCCTGGTCGGCGGATGACAGTTCTCTGGTCTTCACCCGTGCAAACGCCGGCGCGGAAATTTCCATAGGCTGGGAGGTTTCGTTCTTCCCAACGCTCGGACCCACCCTGCGGGACCGCTTCTTTGTCATCCATACCGGTTGGAACGATGCACCGGGCGGATCGACCTGGGAGCAGATCTTTGAGCGGCGCGAAGCGATCGTGAACTATCTCGACGCGCGGGACATCCGCTTTTCGATCTGGACGGACATGTGCGACATGGATTGGGCTCCTGAAAACCCGAACCGCGCAAAGTTCGCCAGCGGCAATGCCGCCATGATCGCGAAGTGGGGCCCGTTGGTCTGGGACATGAACGCCTATTTCCTCAGTTCGAGGGTGTGGACCGATGCCGCGGAAATCCCTGCCGATATTCTTAACGGTCTTGCCCCCGGCTACGCTGGCCCGACCACGGAGGATCTGGCGCAACAGGCCGCGGGCAACCGCTGCCCGTCGCTGTCGCGCGACGCGGGCCACTTCAACGCGCTCGGGCGCTATCTCGCGGCGCAGGAATTCCGCCGCCATCTGATCAACAACAACCTCTATCGCACGGAGAGCTAAGCCGATGCCCGATACCGTCGCATTTTTCGGCCAGAAGGCGATCACTGGCCCGATCCCGCTGACGCGGCCCAACATCTACGACAAGGACGCGCTGATCATTCTCGATCCTGGCCGGTTGACTGGCGCGTCACCTGGGGTTCGCCCGGCTGTCATGGCCCGAGGCAGGGCACCCTACGCAGCCAGGAACTTCGACCAGGTGATCAACGACAGCCTGCGCCCCGAATTCGTTTGGAACGGCGGGCCGGATAACCTGGGCGTCCTGGATTTCAGCGGGGACCGTTCGCTGACAACGGAAGGCCGCGTCAACATCAACACGGGCGAATGCACGATCATCCTCACCGTCCGCATCCGCGCCTATGGCCCGACCTCATCCAACCTTAGGATTTTGGAACCGGGTGATACGCCAGGCGGATCGCCCGCAATTCGACCCGTTGCCGATGCTGACGGGGTAACGAACCCACGTGTCGCGGTTTTTGCGTCGGGGGCGACCGGCGTTTATGTCCCGACCAGCAACCCGAACGACTGGAAAGTCATCGGCGCGTCGATCAGCTCGACCGGCCCCAGCTATACCTACAAGACCGGGGATGCGCTGCATACCCGCGCCGCCGCTTACCCAGAGGTCACTGAAATCAGGCATCCCATCTTCGGCTGCGATATTCTCGGTCGCGGCCTTTCCACCGGAGGCGCGGGCGATTTCCTGCTTCGTGAAGCCCGGTTCTTCGATCGGGCGATGGGGGCGGATGAATTGACCGAAGATTGTCAGCGGCTGGAATCGCTGTTCGGCATTACCTGAAAACCGAAGGCATTCCCCCGGCATCTCAACAGCCCCGCCCAGGCGGGGCTTCTTCTTTGGCAAGCGGAGAGACGATGGATACACCCCCTGAACCCGGCCTGATCGAGGCCATGCAGAAACTGATCGGCGGGGCAGGGACGGCCATGGTCGCTGCCGTCGTCGGTCGCCTGATGTGGCATGCCGGCGAGGTCCGGGCCCGCCGCCGCCCGGCCTTCGGGTTGTTCATGATCTGGGAGCTTCCGATGGCCATCGGGATGGCGCTGATCGGTGATGGCGCTGGCGAATACCTGGAACTGACTGACCCGCAGACCGTGGCGCTGATCGCGGTGCTGTCCTACCTCGGCCCGCGCGGCATCTGCGCGGCGCTGGAGCGCTGGTGGGTCAATCGGATGGCACCGTAAACGCCCAGCTCTGCCGCCAGCCCCTCCAGCGCGGCAATCGTCGCGTCGTAGCTGTTCCCGGCCTTCGGGAACCGCGCCTTGCCTGAAGCCCGGCCTCTCTCAGTTCGCGAAGGCGTCGATCAGGTTCAGCACCGCGAGGATCTTCCGGGTGCCGCTGTCGACGCGGTAAATCCGGCCATCGTCCCGGTAGTAGTTCCACCCCCGGCGCTGCTCCAGGCCGTACCGGTCCAGATCGCGGATCAACAGGTAATCGCCGATGCGTAGCGTATCGCCGACGCGGGTGCCGTAACGTTTACCGACCTGACCGGGCGGAATGCAGGGCGGGTTCTTCTTGGCGAGGCCGGGCGGGCAATCGGTCACATAGCGGACCGGCGCGCGGTGGCTGTCCCTGTGGCCGCGGTCGTCGTGATGACGCGCGGGCCCGCCTTTGCCATGCCCACGTCCAGGATCGGCGGTGGCCGGGGCCGAACCCAAGGCGGCAACGGTCAAGGCGGTCAGCAGCATCGGTGCCAGTTTCATCGTTCGTGCTCCGCAGAATTCACAGAGCAATATAGCTTTGGCCCGCGCGGCAGTTGCATCACAAAAACATGCGCTGGCGGAAAGCTGCCAGCGAGAACATCCGGGAACAGACCCAGATCGTTTCCGAACCGATCCGTTCAGAACCGGGACCGAACCGGGAATGAACGCGGAACACCCCGCCCACGTCGCCCCGCCTCGCGCGGGCTTTTTCCTGTCTTGACGTGGAATCCGCAGTCTGATTCACTAGATGTGCGGGGGCGCCGGGGCCTTGGTGCAACATACTGTAGTTGTGTTGCGGGTCGGTGGACGGTTGAACATGGGATTTCAGCCTAGAGACATTGATCAACACAAGCCGGGACCCGCACCTATTTGTTGTAGAACTTATACCCAAAGTGTTGGAAAATCAGCTTCTGTTCGCTGTTCAGTCCACTGTCGATCCAATGCGGTTGCAGCACGATCCCCATGTCTGTGAATGAACCATTAGCTCTCGCGACTATGGGGGTCAGCATCTTGGCGTAATCGATAGCCCATTTCGTCGAGTTCGTATCGACAGCTTGGTAGAAAGCGCTTGCGCTCAGATCGGCTAACTGTAGGCCTGCATGGAGGTAGTGGGGGACATAATCCACTAGTCTATAGCTTAAAACTTCGAATCTGATTTGGCGCCTGTCGAGAAGTGGGCGACCACCTACGCGTAGCTTCTCCCAGTACGCTTTTGTCTGACCGTATGAATGTCCTCCTCTGGAGCTGAAAAGGACCTTCATTTTCCCTGGTCGGCCAAATCGCCTCATTGAGTTATTGAGGCAGAAGGTCGTTGCTCGCTCCATCAAGACGCGCACAACCCAGTTGTAGAACCATTGCTTGCTACCCGCCTGGGCCGCACGAGGGTTGTTATACCCACGCATGTTTTTCTTGTTTGAGCATACTGTGAAGCATCGCACCGGCAGTTCCGACAGCATTTCGGCCGCCCTGATCTTTTTTGATGGGCTCAGCTTCCTGAAGTGTAAAACTCCAGACTGCAATGCGTCGATATCGGTGCGGATGCTATCGAGCCATTCTCGGCATCGTCCTTCATCCTCTGCTCGCACCAAGAGGCCGGAAAGAACCAGCCATTCTGATGAGCCATCCTTGTCGATAGGCATGACCTTTTTCAGGCCGTCATCGCCGGCTTCATCAATAAACAGAACATAATCGTACTCAATCTCGCTCATTTGACGATCAAATGCCAGAGACTTGAGATTCGTCAAGACCCTCATCACCGCCCAAGTGGCGGTTTTTTCATGGAGAAACCGACATGACAGCAGTCATGAACGCGGTGCGCGCGCGGCAGGCGCGCTGCGCCGCCCTGGGCTTTTGGCCCGGACCCATCGACGGAATCGACGGGCCGCGCACCCGCGCCGCCTATGCCGCCGCCATCGAGGCACAGCGGGCGCGGGGCCTGCCGTTCCAGCACCCCACGGGGATCACCCGCATCCACTGGCATTGGACCGCGGGCGGCTACAGCCCGAACGCCGTGGACCTGCGCTCCTATCACGCGCTGATCGACGGCGAGGGCAAGATTCGCTGGCCGGTCGATCCGACCACCTCGCGCTCGCACACCCTCAACGCCAATGGCGGCGCCATCGGCCTGTCGATCTGCGCCATGGCCGGGGCCCAGGAGCGGCCCTTTGCCTGGGGCAAGGCGCCGATCACGCCGGCGCAGGTCTCGGCCCTCGCCCGCGAGACTGCGCGGCTGTGCCGGACCTATGACATCCCGGTCTCGCGCTGGTCCACGCTGTCGCATGCCGAGGTGCAGCCGACGCTTGGCGTGGTGCAGCGCAGCAAATGGGACATCACCGTCCTGCCGGGCATGTCGGCGCCGGCCGACCCCATCACGGTCGGCGACCGTCTGCGCGACCTGGTCGCGCGCGAGCTTTCCACCTTCTGAGGAGCATCATCATGCAGACTATCATCAACGCGGCCGCGCCGCATCTCCTGGAACTGATCGGCCTCGCGATCACCGCCATCATCGGCTGGGGCGTGAGGCAGGCCAGCAAGCGATGGGGCATCGAAATCCAGGCCAGCCATCGCGAGGCCCTGCACTGGGCGCTCTACACGGCGGCGCAGCTGGCCATCAAGCACGAGCTGACCGGCAAGGCTGCTGTGGATCTGGTGCTGGAATATGCGCGTCGCAGCGTGCCCGATGCGATCGGCAACCTGAAACCCTCGGCCGAGGTGCTGACCGATCTCGCCAAGGCCAAGCTGGAGCAGGTCGCGGCCGAGAAGGTCAAAGAGGCGGCGGGCGGCGCGGTGGATCAGCTGGCCGAGGCATTGCGCAGGGCAGGGGCAAGCTGAAACCACAACGGGCGGGCCCGAAGGTCCGCCCGTCGTTTCGGTTAGATTTTTCGGATGAGAAGGGAATCTGATGATGTGCAGAACGCCCTATGAGGCTGCGCTGGCCGCGTCTCTGGTTGCCGGCCTTGCGGTCGGCGCCACTATCGCCGCGGCCGCGCTAATCACGGCGCAGGCGATGGGGGTGCCGCGCTATGCTTCGTAAATCGCGGATAGCTCACGACATTCGCGCGTCGTGACGAAGATCGGCGGGAATCTGCCGGTGTGCCTGTCAGGATTCGGCATCCATCTGCCCCCATGCTAGCCTGCCCACATCAGTCAGGTGGAGGGTGAAGAGATGGGGCAAAAATTCGTTCCCGAGCTACATGACCCGGAATACCGGAAGACTGAGGGACAGAAGTTTGAGAAGCTGACGGACGACGAAGCTGAGAGCATATTTGATGCCATGGTGGCGAAGCTCGACGCTGAAGAGCGGTCTGATCAGCGCCACAGCTGACCTGCGCTCCGCTTCGGTCCGCCGGGGCGGGGCCTTTTTGCATGGTGGCGGCGCTGCCAACCGCGCCGGGCGCCGCGCCGTCAGTTCATCGTCGAGGCTGCGACAGTAGCGCGCGGGCTCAGGGATCTCGGACGAACACGCCGGCTGAGGTGAGTGCCTGGACGAAGTCTGCCCGAACCTCTTCCGGCTCCAGATCTCCATGCTCCAGCCAGAGGCAGGACTTCGCCGCCTTGCGAAATGAGGGATCGTCTGGCTTGCAGTAGGTCAGCAGAGCCCGGCCCATGCCCTCGGCATCGTTCACGACGCGGAAGGTGCCGGGCTTCTCCTCGTAGCTGACCGGCCTGATCGTCTGTTTGCTCGGCATCGGCGCCCTCGCTGGCTACTGCGCAGGGAAACCCGGACCAGCGCGGATTTGTTCCCTGCCATCTGGACTCAGTCGTTCGCTTTCTGTTCTCATGGCGGCGGAAGGGAATCGCCATGACAGAACTGCTATTCGAGCCCGGCACCACACACGTCGTCGTCACATGCTGGCGGTGCAAGCGCGATCAGACGTTCTATCCTCAGGACTTGCCCGAGGGCATCGATTACTGGGCGTTCTGCGGTCGAGCGGTGTGCAAGGGCTGCGCGGCCCACCATCCGCATGTGACACGGTATCCCAAGCCGCTGGACCCGTGGCAGCGGTCTCGGCCGAGCGGCTGAGCGGGCTGCCCGCCGCAGTGAACAACCCCAGAACGCCTTGCACGGATTTTGCACGAGAATCACGTGCAGTTCTCGGGAAGTTCCGCGAAAATCCGGGAAAACGCAGCTTGCCGCCAGTGCTGCACGATCAATCTAAAAACCCCTTGTTTCCTTGGCGCTTGACCCATATACGGGGCGGCGGAGACGTGGCCGAGTGGTCGAAGGCACACCCCTGCTAAGGGTGCAGGCGGGAAACCGTCTCGAGGGTTCGAATCCCTTCGTCTCCGCCACACTCCATTGATATTTATAAGAAAAATTTCCATTCAAGCGATACAACCGCCATCACGCCCGCCTTTATATTTGCGGTTGGCTGCTACCGATTGCGGCCGTGAGTGATGCGGATAGGCCACGCCCTGGGATGGATTAGAGATGGGGCGCGACCATAACCAAGCCAAGGTCGCCATCCAGAACGCTCATCTTGGACACTGGTAGGGTGACAAAAAAAGCGGTAGCGACCGACATGCGCCCTCCTGCGATTTTCGCTATTCCGCAGTTCTCGGCCCTCGGGTCGTCAGAAAGGGCTCTCTGGCTGGGTCTTTGCGACGGCCAGGAATCGCAACGTGCTGCTATTCGGTTGCGATTTTTCCGTGTGAGGCTGCCGGGAAACGGAAGCTGCGACATTGCGACACCCGCGACATTCGCGACAAAGGGCGTGTTTGTCGCAGGTGTCGCGAATGTCGCAGGGGCGTCGATCCGGCATGGATCAAGAGCATTGCCCCGTGCCGATGCTGAGGCTGACCGTTGTCGCGAATGCGCGAGAGCACTCTGGACGGCGGATCTATTTACCGCCCCGCTACACATGGTATGTACAGCATGACACACGGCATGTCAACACATGCGTGTATTAATATACACAAGGAGTGTTTATGCCCGTTCTTGACAGGAAGGTCTGCAAGGCCGCCCGCATGCTCATTGATTGGAAGGCTGCTGACCTTGCGGCTGCGGCTGCCGTATCACATGACACGCTGCGCTCCTTCGAGAGTGGTCGCACAAAAGCTCTAAGCCGGGAGAACGAGGAAGCCATCCGCAAGGCCCTTGAGGCCCAGGGCGTGCAGTTCCTCGAAAGCGGGCAGGTCGCGGCGGGGCCTGGGGTGGCCATGAGGGCTGATGAGCCCGATACGGCTTGAAACCGTGCGGCTTTGCCTCGCAGCGCCCCTCGAAGATCAATGCGATTGCTTTGCGCTCCGCCTTTCATCCTGCTTGCATTCTGACGAAGGCGGCCATCCACTGTCCGCAGCATCAACCCAAAGATGAGGGACGGTAATGACTGACAAGCTTTCGGCGCTACAGCCCTATGCAATCGGGGCCCTGCGCATCGTCGCCGGACTGCTCTATTTCGAGCATGGAACCCAGAAGCTGTTCGGCATCCCCATCCCCGGCCCCGAGACCCTCGGCATGCTGTCGCTCGTCTCCGGGCTGCTGGAGGTTATCGGCGGCGCACTGATCATCCTCGGCCTGTTCACCCGGCCGGTGGCATTCGTCCTGTCCGGGCACATGGCCTTCGCCTATTGGATGGCGCATGCCCCGAAGAGCGTATTCCCCGTGGCCAACGGCGGCGATGCAGCCATCCTGTTCTGCTTCGTTTTCCTGTTGCTCGTGACCACCGGTGCCGGGGCGCTGTCCATAGACCGGATCACGGGCCGCTGAGAAGCTCTGCTGAAGCATCCCGTCTCCGGCGCGATTAGACGCGCTGGGGGCGCAACGCCATAACCCAAGGCGGGATCAACCAGGCCGCAGCAACCCCTGTCAGTGGAGCGTTCAGACCACGCCCGCGGTGATGACCGCCAACGCGACGGGCGTCAGCGGCGGGAAGGCGAACACTGAAAGCAAGGTATTCCCCGACACCGAAGCTTCGAAATCCCCCAGATCCGTTGAAAATGTCTCGCCCTTCCGCTGCCTGCACATCACACCAGCCGTGGGGCAGGATCGGGCAGAGTTCGGAGAGGGATGAAACGATGGAAAGCAACGACAAACGTGGTGAGGCGCTCCGGGCGTTCGTGATGGACTTGCTCCTGAGTTCGCCGTTGCTGCGGCCGGGGCGCGAGCATGAGACTGCCCGATCCTACCAGGACAAGGCGGCCGTCTCGCACCCCGAGGTGGCGCGCGTTCTTCGCGAGGCCGCTGACCGCTTGCTCCATGGGTGACACTGCCGCGATCCATCCCCGCTACCATGCATTGGCGCTGGCCCCCTCGAAAGCGGCAGCCAAGGCACCATCCTGCTGCCCTTAATTTCGTGTAGCCTGTAAGCTACATACAATCATGATCGAGATCCGCCAGACAGACACCTTCCGGGAATGGCTGCTTGCCCTTCGCGATACACGGGCCAAGCAGAAGATTGCCAGCCGCATCCAGCGGCTGCGGTTCGGAAACCCCTGAGACGTGAAGCCGGTTGGCGCTGGCGTGAGCGAGATGCGTATCAACGAGGGGCCCGGCTATCGACCCCATGTTCACCACGCTGATCGTCGATGAACCCGACCATCACTTCGACCGGCGGTCGAGCTCCGCCATCGCAAAATACGCGCTCGCCTTACGAAGGATCTCATTCGCCTGACGCAACTCGCGGTTCTCCCGCTCCAGCGCCTTCATCTTCTCGGCCATATCGGTCGGAATGCCCGCGCGCTTGCCGCTGTCGACCTCGGCCTTCTTGACCCACTCGTTCAGGGTCTGGGGCGCGCAACCGATCTTCGCGGAAATCGACAGGACCGCCTGCCAGCGCGATCCATGCTGCCCCTCAGCCGAACCAGCTGTCTGCGTGGCGGCGGTTGGCCAAGCAGGGCAAGCTGGTGCTGCCAGCTATAGCACCTGACGCGCCGGTTTTTGCACCGCTGGTGGTTTGCGATCCGGCGCCAGCACCCCCTTCCTGCGACAGGCGGCCGGCTGAAGAGCAGATCCGGATCGTAATCGGCGAGGTGAGGCTCGAGCTGGCCGCGGACACGCCTGCGGTTCGGCTGGCCGAGATCGTTCGTGCTCTTGGAGCCGCCGGATGCTGATGCCGTCTCAGGGCATGCGGATCCTGGTGGCGACCAAGCCGGTGGACTTCAGGAACTATGCGGCGACCATGATTATGCGGAGTTGGCGTTGCCGATCGATAGATTAGGGCTTTTTTACAGATACCTAAGTAGCCCGAGAGCAGGCTTTCGCTCCGCATAACTATGCTCCCTCGCGATGGTTCAATATCGTGAGGAGAGCAAAGATGGATGCCAATAATCGTAATCACTGGTTCCTCGATCCGGGACCGTTGTCGTCGTGGATCGATCAGTTCGCGGCCGACCTTGCCGCTCAGAGATATACGCCGCTGACGATTGAAGGCTACACGGCCTCGGCGCGTCATTTTGCGGCTTGGCTTGGTAGCGCAGGTATCGCGATCGATGATATTGGTGACGATGTCGTTCGTCGCTTTGCCGAACATCGGTGTCGATGTCCTGGTGGGCGGCGATGGCTGCGTGTTTCACCAAAGTATTCGCGCCGCGCCGGGCGGTTCGTTGTTTTCCTGCAAAGGAAAGGTGTCGCGCGACCATCCGTGAAGGTCGCCTCGTCATATCCCCTGCTTGACGATTATCGGAACTGGTTGCGCATCCACCGGGGACTGTCGGAACGGACGATCGCCCGCCATCTTCGCCACCTGCATAAGTTGTTGCCGGAACTCGGCACGGCGACCCACGACTATGATGCCGCCCTCGTCCGCAATGTTGTCCGCGAGTGGCGCGAGCGAACCGGACCGGCGGACCTGCGGACCATAACGAGCACCTTGCGCAGCTATCTCCGTTTCCTCGCGGGTGCCGGCCTCTGTCGCCCCAACCTCGATCACGCCATCCCGCCGGTCGTGCAATGGCGCCTTTCGTCTTTGCCGCGGTATCTTGCTGCCGCCGATCTCGAACGCGTCGTTGCATCCTGCGATCAACTTACCAGGGGGCGCCTACGGGACCGTGCGATCCTGCTCCTGCTCGCACGCCTGGGGCTGCGGGCCGGGGATGTCGCTGGACTCAGACTCAGCGATCTCGATTGGACGTCTGGCATGCTGCGCTTGAGTGGCAAAGCGCGCCGGCAGGTTCGGTTGCCGCTCCCGCAGGACGTCGGCGATGCGATCCTCGCCTACATCGAGCTGGAACGGCCGCGCGTGGATCAGGAGGCGGTCTTTCTCATGATGGTCGCACCCTACCGATCATTCTCGCAGTCCAGCCACGTCTCCACGATCGTAGCACTGGCGCTGAAGCGGGCGGGCATTTCCGATGCTCCGTCGACCGGAGCCAGCCTGCTGCGCCACTCCGCGGCGACCTCGATGCTGCGCTCGGGCGCCACGCTCGAGGCTGTCGGCACGGTGCTGCGTCACCGTTCGCTCGATATGACCGCGCATTACGCCAAGGTCGACATTGCGATGCTGGAGCAGATTGCCCAGCCCTGGCCGGGAGAGCTGGCATGCTGAGTCAGCTCCTCACCGATCATGCAGCGCTGCACCGTGCACTGGGATTCAAGTTCCGGACCCCGGGCATCCTCCTGCGCAACTTTGTCGCCTTCGCCGAGCATCGCGGGGAGCGTGTCGTCACGACGGCGACCGTGCGCGAGTGGGCACTGCAGGCACCATCGCCCGAGCAACGACGCAACCGTCTGCTGACAGTGCGCCGCTTCGCGATCGCGCTGCATGCCGAAGATCCGCGCCACGAGGTGCCCTCGGCTGACCTCTTCGGCCGCGCCAGTCACCGGCGCCGCACACCCTATATCTACGATCCCAGGGATATCCGACGGTTGATCGATGCCGCGCATCGCCTTGGTCCCGACGGTTCGATCCGACCGATCACCTACGCCACGATGTTCGGGCTGATC
>Ga0182741_1000991_pt1 | contig 39751 bp, 40 predicted proteins | sample eDN5th37CBELigOP_FD_128874 | JGI IMG/M metagenome (GOLD analysis project Ga0182741, IMG submission 128874) | Enriched Organic Plus compost microbial communities from Emeryville, California, USA - eDNA 5th pass 37_C BE-Lig OP (version 2) (version 2) ... | reverse complement strand
CGAGGAGAACAAGGGCTGGAAGCTCATCACCACCCAGCTCAACCACGAACGCGTCATGCTCGGTCCCGCCGGCCGTGTGGCCGGCATCTACGACCGGCTCGTCGAATGGGTCCGCGCCCACGACCTGCAGGACCGCCCCGAGGTCCGTCGCGCTCTCGGTGAGATCCACGCGATCGAACGGCTCAACGAACTGCTGAACTGGCAGGTCGCCTCGAGCGGCAACGATGCCGTCGACATCGCCGACGCCTCGGCCACCAAGGTCTTCGCCACCGAACGCATCCAGCGCGTCGGGCGTCTCGCCGAGGAGATCGTCGGTGCCTTCGGTGATCCCGCGGACGAGGACACCGCCGACCTGCTGAGCTGGCTGGACATGATGGCCAAGCGCAACGTCGTCATCACCTTCGGTGGTGGTGTCAACGAGGTGATGCGCGAACTCATCGCGACGGCGGGTCTGGGCATGCCCCGGGTGCCGCGGTGACGGAGGAGAACGGGATGAGCACAGCAGATACCGGTGCGGCAGAACGGATCCTGCAGGCGGCGGAGCAGGTCCGCCGCGACGGACCCTCGTCCCCGCGCCCCGGACGCGACCCGGTGAACCTGCCGATGATCCGTAACTGGCTCGAGGCCATCGGCGACGACAACCCGATCTACACCGACGAATCCGCTGCTCTCGCAGCCGGACACGGAGGCCTCGTCGCACCCCCGGCCATGGCCCAGGTGTGGACGATGCGTGGTCTCGGCGCCGAGCGGGAGAAGGACGACCCGCTGGGCCGGATGACGAAGATCCTCGACGACGCCGGATACACCTCCGTCGTCGCCACCAACTGCGACCAGATCTACCACCGCTATCTGCGGCACGGTGAACAGGTGACCATCGAGTCCACCCTCGAGGACGTCGTGGGTCCCAAGAGGACCGGGCTGGGGGAGGGCTGGTTCTTCACCACCCGCAACATCTGGAAGGTGGGCGACGAGGTCGTCGCCGAGATGCTGTTCCGTATCCTCAAGTTCGCGCCCCCCACCGCAGCGGCGGAGCAGAAGAAGCCCGAGAAAGGTTCGGTCCCGGAGGATCTCGACCCCACCCGGATGCTGCGTCCGTCGGTCTCCCACGACACCCGGTTCTTCTGGGAGGGCGTCGCCGCGCACGAACTGCGCATCCAGCGCCGCCCCGACGGCAGCCTGCAGCACCCGCCCGTCCCGGCGCTGTGGCTCGACAAGACGGAGACGACCGATTACGTCGTGTCCTCCGGTCGCGGAACGGTCTTCAGCTATGTGGTGCACCACGCCCCGAAGGTGCCGGGACGGCAGGTGCCGTTCGTGGTCGCGCTCGTCGAACTCGAGGAGGGTGTGCGCATGCTCGGTGAACTCCGCGACGTCGACCTCTCCGATGTGCGAATCGGGATGCCGGTCCGCGCAACCTATCTCGATTTCCCCGGCGACGACGAGACCGGCGGGCAGCCGTGGACCCTGTACGCCTGGCAACCCCTCGAGGAGAACGCGTGAGCACACCCACCGTCGCCGCGGGCGACACGCTGCCACCGCTGACGATCCACGCCGATCCCACCTTCGTCGTCTCGACGGCGTTGGCCACCAGGGACTTCCAGGACGTCCACCACGACCGCGACAAGGCGCAGCAACGCGGTTCGAAGGACATCTTCGTCAACATCCTCACCGACACCGGTCTCGTGCAGCGTTACGTCACCGACTGGGCCGGTCCCCGAGCGGTCGTCCGCTCGATCTCCCTGCGGCTCGGTGTGCCGTGGTACGCCTACGACACCCTCACGCTGACGGGCACCGTCTCCTCGGTCGAGGACGGTCTCGTCACCGTCGATGTCACCGGAACCAACAGCCTGGGCAAGCACATCACCGCCGTGGCGACGTTCGTGATCGGAGGTGCCGCATGAGCGGACTGTCGGGCAGGGCCGCCATCGTCGGCATCGGTGCCACCGACTTCTCGAAGGATTCCGGCCGCAGTGAACTGCGCCTGGCCGCCGAGGCGGTACGGGACGCACTCGACGACGCCGGGCTGACCCCCGCCGACGTCGACGGCCTGGTCTCCTTCACGATGGACACCAACACCGAGGTTGCGGTGGCCCGCTCCGTCGGCATCCCGGAGATGACCTTCTTCTCGCGCATCCACTACGGCGGCGGCGCGGCCTGCGCGACCGTCCAGCAGGCGGCCATGGCCGTCGCGACCGGTGTGGCCGACGTGGTGGTCGCCTACCGCGCCTTCAACGAACGCTCCGGTGCCCGCTACGGGCAGGTCAACACCGCGCTGGCCCAGCAGGTGAACTCGTCGGGCACCGACAACGCCTTCTCGTATCCGCACGGGCTGAGCACCCCGGCCTCGTTCGTCGCGATGGTCGCGCAGCGCTACATGCACCTGTCGGGGGCCACGAGCGCCGACTTCGGTGCGGTCGCCGTCGCCGACCGGGCGCACGCCGCCACCAACCCGAAGGCCTTCTTCCACGGCAGGCCGATCACCCTCGAGGACCACCAGAACTCGCGCTGGATCGCCGAACCGCTGCATCTGCTGGACTGCTGCCAGGAATCGGACGGCGGGGTCGCGCTGGTGATCACCAGTGTCGAGCGCGCGAAGGACCTGAAGCAGACCCCTGCGGTGATCAGCGCGGCGGCGCAGGGCAGTGGGCCGGATCAGTACATCATGACCAGCTACTACCGCGACGAACTCGCGGGACTGCCCGAGATGGGCATCGTCGGTCGGCAGTTGTGGCAGCAGTCCGGGATCGGCCCCGAGGACGTCGCCACGGCGGTGCTCTACGACCATTTCACCCCCTACGTCCTCATGCAGCTCGAGGAACTCGGCTTCTGCGGGCGCGGGGAGGCCAAGGACTTCGTCGCCGAGGGCATCGAACTGGGTGGGCGGCTGCCGATCAACACACACGGTGGTCAGCTCGGTGAGGCCTACATCCACGGCATGAACGGCATCGCCGAGGGCGTCCGGCAGATCCGGGGCAGTGCGGTCAACCAGGTCGACGACGTCGAGCACGTCCTCGTCACCGCAGGCACCGGCGTGCCCACCTCCGGACTGGTGTTGTCGCGCTCCTGAGTTCGGTCCGCCGAGTTCGTTCCGCGCGCACCTCCGCGGATCCGCGCCTACCATGGGCCCCACCTGGCCGGTGACGAGATCCGCGGAGGGCACCCGTGACGGATACGAGCCCACGAGTCGTACATCCCACGCGTGAGCAGCGGATCCAGAACGGCCGGCTGGCGCGGCGCATCACGCCCGTCGCGTCGCTGGCCGACCTCGCTGAGTCCGACCGCGATCCGGTTGCCCTGCTCGAGAAACAGGCCGGGACCCGAGTCCCGCAACTCGTCCCCGTCCGGTACGGACGCATGGCGACGGCGTCGTTCGCCTTCCTGCGCGGCGCGGCCCTGGTGATGGCCGACGACCTGTCCCGCACACCGAACAGCGGGCTGCACACCCAGCTCTGCGGCGACGCGCATGCGAGCAACTTCGGTTTCTTCGCCACCCCCGAGCGCCGGACGGCGTTCGACGTCAACGACTTCGACGAGACCTATCCGGGTCCGTTCGAATGGGACGTCAAACGTCTCGTCGCGAGCCTCGAAGTGGCCGGACGCGACAACGGGTTCACCGCGAAGGAGCGCCGGAAGATCACCAGGGCGTGCGCGGCGGAGTACCGCGAGACCATGCGCAGGCAGGCCGAACTGGGCAACCTCGCGGTCTGGTACTCGCACGTCCAGCCGTCCGCCGGGAATCTCGGGCAACTCGGGCCGGTCGACACGGTCATGGAGAAGCGCACCCGGAAGGTCCTCGAGAAGGCTGCGCGACGCGACCACCTGCACGCCCTCGGCAAACTGACCATCGTCGTGGACGGGCAGCGCCGGATCATCAGCGCACCTCCGCTGCTGGTGCCGGTGGAGGAGGTGTTCGCCGACCTCGACGCCGACGGGGTCTACGACGAACTGCACCGCCGCCTGCGCTCCTATCGCGCCACGCTGCAATGGGATCGCCGGATCCTGCTCGAACAGTTCGAACTCGTGCAGGCGGCCCGCAAGGTCGTCGGGGTCGGCAGCGTGGGCACACGGGCCTGGATCATGCTCCTGCGCGGCGCGGACGACGACGATCCGCTCTTCCTGCAGGCGAAGGAGGCCCAGCGGTCGGTGCTCTCGTACTACGTCGACGGCCCCACCTACGCGAACGAGGGCGAACGCGTCGTGGACGGTCAGCGGCTCATGCAGTCCGCGAGCGACATCTTCCTCGGCTGGCAGCAGGGTCCAGGCGTTGACGGGGTGGTCCGGGACTTCTACATGCGTCAACTGCACGACGGCAAGGGATCGGTGGACATCGAGGAGATGGTGCCCAAGGGCATGAAGCTCTACGGCCGGTTGTGTGCCCGGGTCCTGGCCTTCGCCCACGCCCGGGGCGGCGACCGCGTGGCCCTCGCGACCTATCTCGGCGACGACGAGGAGTTCGACGAGGCCCTCGCGGCCTTCGCACGCGCCTACGCCGACCGGACCGAGCAGGACCTGCAGGCACTGCGCACCGCGATCGAACAGGGGCGCGTGAAGGCGAAAACCGGTCTGTAGAAGGACGAATCCCGCCGAAAACGCCGACGGAACCTCGCAGCCCGCCCATAATTCGGAGGTCATCACCTTCTCGAAAGGGATCGTCATGTCCGAAGATGTGCGTACGAGGCAAACGGGCAGCAGTGCAGAACGGGGAACCGTCGAACAGGGCAGTGTCAAACAGGGAATCGCGGCCGGTACGTCGCTCGGTGCCGCCGTCATCCTCGTCACCCTCGGTGTGATCACGCTGCTGCAGGGCATTTCGGCGGTGGCGAACGACGAGGTGTTCGTCGTCGGTATCGAGTACATCTACAAGTTCGACTTCACCACCTGGGGCTGGATCCACATCGTCATCGGTGCCCTCATGGTCCTCGTGGGCGCCGCACTCATCGCGGGCGCGACCTGGGCCCGCGTGACGGCGATCGTCCTCGCCGCGCTGTCGATCGTCGCCAACTTCCTGTGGCTGCCCTACTACCCGTGGTGGTCGATCCTCATCATCGCCCTCGACGTCGTCGTCATCTGGGCGATCGCGACCTGGAACCCGCGGGGCGTCGAGTCCTGATCCCGCACCACGCTGCGTCCTCACGGCTCGTCGTCGTGGGCGGGCCGATCGCCGGGTTCCTCGTCGTTCGTCGTGCCGTCGACCGGATGCCGGGGTAGTCGCCCGGTACCGAACAGTGCGGCGATCGCGAGGAGCCCGGTGACGGCGAAGCCCGCCTGCAGGGCCTGCAGGCGGGCCTCCGCGTTGACGTCGGTGATCGTCTGCACGGTGTCTCCGTCGACACCTGCCTCCTCGAGCGCACCCGCGAGCCGGGTGTCGGACAGGAAGGGGACCCCGTCGGCGAGTTCGGTGGTCGCCTGTTGCTGCACCGCTGCCGGTATCGAGGGATCCTCCTCGATACCGGCCTGAACGGACGACGTGAGTGCCGCGATGAGGATCGAGCCGATCAGCGCGGTACCCAGCGATGCCACGAGATCGGTGGTGGTGTTCTGCAGTCCACCGACCTCGGTGCTCCGGGAGTCGGGCACGGCCGACACCGTGATCGCCCCGAGCTGGGAGGCCGGCGCCCCCAGCCCGGCGCCCATCAGCAGCATCGGTATCGCCACGACGCGCGCGTCGGTACCTGGGTCCATCCCGCGGTGAGGATCAGGATTCCGGTGATCATCGCTCCGAGCCCGATCCGGACGGTACGACGCGGGTCCGCACCGGGACGCAGCTTCGGGAACCCCACCGCGACGGCCATCGCACCGGCGGCGGCCACGAGTCCGTAGGCCGCCGAACGACGTTCCGGTGGGAAGTTCGAGGCGACGAGCGAGACGATCGCGGGCATGATCAGGGCCGCGCCGACACCCTCCGGCAGCGACCAGCCCAGGAGCAGCGTCGCCAGGTTCGGGGCGAGTCCGGTGACGAAGGACCCGACACCGTAGACGATCAGGCCGAGGCCGAACGCCCTGGGGAACCGCCCGGACGCCGGCACCGCCGGAACGAGGGACGAACAGGTCCACGCGGCCGGTCCTGCGCGGTGATCGACGCTCATGGCTCGACTGCTTCCGCTTCACGGGTGGATGGCGGCACGGCTGGGTGCGGCATCTCCGAGTACAGAACCTCCCTGCGTGCCGTGTGGGGTGCACGCGGAAAAACCGGTCGAAATCTGTCGGTGCACGCGTGCACACTGACAGGACTCGACAAGCCGGACGTCACGCCGGAACCTGGGAGGACTCATGCCCGACGCAATAGTTGCCGAAGGACTGGTCAAGACCTACGGGCAGATCAAGGCCCTCGACGGAATCGATCTCCGCGTGCCGGAGGGCACGGTCACCGCGCTGCTCGGTCCCAACGGGGCAGGCAAGACCACCACGGTGCGTGTCCTCACGACACTGCTCGTCCCCGACGCGGGCCGTGCCCGGGTCGCGGGGTGCGACGTCGTCACCCAGGCCCGCGAGCTCCGGTCACGGATCGGGGCGTCGGGCCAGTACGCCGCCGTCGACGAATATCTCACCGGCTTCGAGAATCTCGAGATGGTGGGCAGGCTCTACCATCTCGGCGCGCGGAGGAGCCGCGAACGGGCGCGGGAACTGCTCGCCCAGTTCGACCTCGAAGCGGCCGGCGACCGCCCGGTCAAGGGCTATTCGGGCGGTATGCGCCGCCGGCTCGACCTCGCCGGGGCGATCGTCGCCGAACCTCCGGTGCTGTTCCTCGACGAACCCACCACGGGCCTCGATCCGCGAGCGCGGCTGGGGTTGTGGGAGGTCATCGAGACACTGGTCGAACGCGGCACGACCCTGCTGCTGACCACGCAGTACATGGAGGAGGCCGAGCGCCTCGCCGACAACATCGCCGTCATCGACCGCGGCACCGTCATCGCCCGCGGCACCGCCGACGAACTGAAGGGTCTCGTCGGCGGCGAACGTATCGAACTGCAGGTCCCCGACCCGCACCAGCGCTCCCGCGCGCTCGAGGAGCTCTCGCTCGTGGCGTCCGGCGAGATCCAGGTCGACTCCGGCAGCGGCCGCATCACCGTGCCGGTCAGCGACGACGTATCCGGTTCCGGTTCCGCCCGCCTGGTCGCGGCGCTGGAGACGCTGTCCCGCGCCGGTGTCCGGGTCGGCGAGGTGGCGTTGCGCAAACCCACCCTGGACGACGTGTTCCTCACGCTCACGGGCCGTGCGGCCGACGAGGACGAGGAGAGAACCGAGGAGGTCGTGTCGTGAACACTCTCGAAACGGTCGCGTCCGACGGCCTGACCATCGCCAAGCGCAACATGATCAAGATCAAGCGGGTGCCGGACCTCATCGTCTTCACCACGCTGTCGCCGATCATGTTCGTGCTGCTGTTCGCCTACGTGTTCGGCAGCGCCATCGACGTTCCCGGGATGTCCTATCGGGAATTCCTCATCGCGGGCATCTTCACCCAGACCGTGATCTTCGGTTCCACGTGGACGGGTCTGGGCATGGTGGAGGATCTGCAGAAGGGCATCATCGACCGGTTCCGATCGCTGCCCATGGCCCCGTCGGCGGTGCTCATCGGCCGAACCACCACCGACGTGCTCATCAACGTGGTGAGTCTGGTCGTCATGTCCTTGACGGGTCTGGTGGTGGGGTGGCGGATCAACTCCTCACCACTGGAGGCGCTCGCCGGCTATCTGCTCCTGCTGCTGTTCGCCTACGCGCTGTCGTGGGTGATGGCCGTGATCGGCATGTGGATCCGCACACCGGAGGTGTTCAACAACGCCAGTTTCATGGTGATCTTCCCGCTGTCGTTCATCGCGAACACGTTCGTCGACCCGTCGTCGATGCCCACCCTGCTGCGGGTGATCGCCGAGTGGAATCCCATGTCGGCGTTGACCCAGGCGGTGCGCGAGCTGTTCGGCAACACGAACCCGATGGTGCCGCCGCCGGACGTGTGGCCGTTGCAGCACCCGATCCTGGCGTCGCTGATGTGGACCGCCCTGATGCTGATCGTGTTCGTGCCGTTCGCGATCCGTCGTTACCAGAAGGCCGTCAGCCGCTGACGGATCGGCGGGTGGGGGTCAGCCGCGGGCGGCTGCCCACCCGTCGATCGCGGCGGCGAACTCGGCCGAGACCGGGAACAGCGCGACCGTGTCGACCGGGCTCGACGGCAGCGGGCCGAGTTCCTCGAGTGCGTGGTTCGCGGTGCGGAAGTGCTCGAACCGCAGGTCGGTGTGCGCGAGTGCGGCGCGCAGCGGCTCGACCTGGTCGCAGGACACCTGGGTGTCCTTGTCGGAGCAGGTGAGCAGCACCGGCGTATCCACCGCCAGGCGTTGCGCGAGTTCCGGCGGATCGAGCCGGTCGGCCTCGGACAGGAACTTCGCGTTGGCCGCGTTCAGGCCGAGCTGGGCGAGAACGGGATGCAGGTCGGTGGGGACGGTGCCCGAGGTGCGCAGCGACTCCACCGCGCGGGGCAGGTCGGCGCGGACCGCGTCGGCGTCCGGTCCGAGCTGCCCGGAGTCGGCGAGCGCGGTGAACTGGACGGTGAGCAGGTCGAGATAGCGCATGGGCAGCGGCTGCAGCAGCGCGAAACCGCCACCGATGCCGCGGTCGGCGAGGGCGAGGGTGGTCAGTGCGCCCTCGCTGTGGCCGAGCACGAGGATGTCGGCCGTACCGACACCGGTGCGTACGGCGAGCAGTTCGGCAGCGGCCGCGGCGTGGTCCACCTGTTCGGTGAAGCCGTAGTCGCCGATGGTCTCGGGAGTGTACGTACCGAGACCGGTCGCGCCGGCGCCGATCTTGTCGAAGCGCAGGCTCGCGATGCCGCGGGCGGCGAGTGCGTCCGCGGTGCGCAGCAGGGTGTCGGCGGCGACGCCGGTCTGGTTGCCGTTGCGGTCGGTGGGGCCGCTGCCCGGCAGCAGAAGCGCCGCACCGGTCGCGGGAACATCGGGGGTGCGCAGGCTGCCGTGGAAGACCGTGCCGCCGGATTCGAAGGTCACGGCCTCGTCGGTGCCCGCGGGCAGGATCACCGACCCGGTGTCGGGCAGTGCTGCGGCGGTACCGGTGAGGCCCACGCCTCCGGCCAGGACGACCACCGGTACCGCTGCAGCACACATCCACCGACGCACGTTTCGCATGAGCCGGACCCTACCAAAACGGGACGTATCCCTCCCGGAGCGTGATCAGGGGAGGAAGCGGTCCATGAAACTGTTGCTGAACACCCGGTGCGGGTCGAACCGGTTGTACGTCGCGAGAGCGGAATCCCAGTTCTCCCCGGCGGGAACGCCTTCCCGGTAGGTGTCGGGCAGACCCTGGTAGAGGATCTGCTCGTCGGTGTAGGGCAGGTCGGGGCCGAACGCCCAGCCCTTCGACCACTCGGGCCGGAAGGTCGAGTCGCTGCCGTTGTACCGCTGCCGCATCCACTGTTCCATCTCGCGGTAGAACGCGAACATGCCCGGGGTGCCCGGCACACCGAGCACGTTGAGCCAGATGGCGGTGTCCCACTCCGGATGGTCGGGGCGCGGGCGGGTCGCGGCGATGGTCGGGGATCCCGCCGACGGGACCAGCACCTCGTCGGGCTGATCCAGTCCGCAGCAACGGATCTCGACCGGGCCGTTGAGCGGGAACTGTCCGAGGCTGCGGTAGTGCTCGATGCGCTCGTGGAACCAGTGCGCGAAGTCGTGGATGACATTCGCGATGTTGGCGCGGTTGGTGAGCACCGCACCACCGCCCTCGGTCAGGCGCAGCGTCGTCGCCTTGATGTAGAACTGCAGGTCCTTCGACCAGCCCCAGATGTCCGACGATCCCGTCGCCGCCAGGCCCGCGACCGTCACCCCGTAGTAGGTCTGGCCGAAAGCCGGTGCGATGGCGGTGTTCCCGGCGGTCAGCGCGCCGAGCAGGTCGGTGATCGGTTCGGGCACGTTGTCGGAGAACGGGTAGTTGTACGGTCCGTGGACCTCGCGGGCGGTCGGCGGCTTCTCCGGTGCGAGCGACCAGACCTTCATCCACGGCTTGTCCGTGAACGGGTACCAGATCGCCTCGGCGCGACCGGCCGAGCCGATGAACGACTCGAAGGTGCGGCCCGGTGCCCCGGCGGGGGAGAACAGTTCCTGCCAGGTGATGTCGGTGAAACTCTGGCAGCGCAGCCGGAAGTCGGGCCCGGCCTGCAGGGTGACGGACGTGATGAAGGTGCGTCCGAGATGCGTCAGGAGCGGGGTGATGTCCGGATCGGCTCGATCGAAGGTGCGCAGCGTGTAGGCGTTGCCGTCCCACACGACCGCGGTGAGTTCGGTGACGAGATTGCTCAGCGAACCGAAGGTGTGGCCCGGCATCCGTGCCTCGCCGTCGGCCGGCAGGGCCGCACCGTGCGCATTGACCGCCAGTGCGCCGGCGATGGACAGCACACCCGGGGCGGGGAGGTTGGCGATGCCGAGGCCGTGCTGGTGCAGGGCGGTGGTGATCGCGTCGAGGGTCGCGCCGGCCCCGGCGCTCACCGTCGCGGGGGAGCCGTTCGGGTTCACGTGCACGTGGTTCAGATGCACCATCGTGTCGGCGAGGATCACCCGGTCGACCGGGGCACCGTTGACGATCGTCAAGGGCGTCCAGCCGTGCATCGCCCCGCGCGGGCGGATGGTGTAGCCGTGCTCGTGGGCCCAGTTCACCAGCCGGACCACGTCGTCGGGCGTGCGTGGTGCACACGTCCAGATCGCGTCCAGCATGATCTCCTTCGACCAGTTCTGGTACGCCTGCTGGTAGAGGTCGATCCCCTCGGGGAAGGCCGGCGGGGTGGGCAGGGTGGAGGCCGCGGATCCGGACGGGACGGCGTGGACGGGGGTCCAGCCGCCGAGAGCGGTGAGCGCGAGTGCTCCGGCGCCGGCCGCGATGAAGCCGCGCCGCGACAGTCGCGGCGACGAATCACGAAGTGTCATCTGTACTTGTTCCTTCGCAGGGGGAAAGGAGGGGAGGGGTCGCTGCGGATCAGGCGACGGTGAGGACCACGTCGGCGAGGGCGGGAGCGAGATCGCGTTCGACCACCGCAGCGGTGATCAGTTTGCGGTCGTCCTCGTCCCACACGCGCACCCGCAGCGTCTCGCCGGGGAAGACGACACCGGCGAACCGCGCCCGGAAGCCCTTCACGCGGGAGGCGTCGGCGTCGAGGAGGGCGTCGGTGACGGCCTTGCAGACGATGCCGTAGGTGCACAGCCCGTGCAGGATCGGTGCGGGGAAGCCCGCGGCGGCTGCGAACCCGGGGTCGGAGTGCAGGGGATTCCGGTCGCCGCACAGCCGGTACAGCAGGGCCTGTTGCGGGAGGGTGGGCACGTCGAGTTCGGTGGCGGGGGCCCGGTCGGGCAGCTCCACCGACTCCGACGGACCGCGTTCACCGCCGAAACCGCCCTCGCCACGGGCGAAGATCGACGAGCGCGCGGTCCACAGCGGGGTGCCGTCGAGATCCTCGGTGACCGACTCCTGCACGATCACCGCGGCCTTGCCCTTGTCCCAGACCTCCGCGATGCGGGTGACGGTGCGGCCCTTGCCCGACGGCGGGATCGGGCCGTGCACCGTCACCTCCTGGCTGCCGTGCACCACCTTCGCGAGGTCGATCTCGATGCCGGGAAAGGACACCCGCGGTGGCTCGACCTGATGGAAGGTCGCCGCGACCGTGGCGAAGGTCGGGAGGACCTGCGGCTCCTTGTCGTGGAGATAGCGCAGTTCACCGGGGGCGGTGGGACGGGCGCCGGCACCGAGCCCGAGGTGGTAGAGCTGGACGTCGGTGCTGCTCCAGGCGAACTCCTGGGCGGGTAGTTCGGCACCGATGGCGACGGAGGGATCGACGGGCACGGGCGGTTCCTTTCTACTGCTCGAACGCGCTTCGGTCGGACTCGGGCACTCGTAGTCGGAAGGTGCTGCGGATCAGCGGGTCTCGGCGGACTCGCGCACCGCGTCGTCGTGAGCATCCCGTGTGCGCTCGAGAATGTCGAGAGCTGCGAGATAACCGAAGGTCATCGCGGGGCCGATGGTCGCGCCCGGGCCGGCGTAGGTGTGGCCCATGACCGGGGAGCTGACGTTGCCGGTCGCGTACAGCCCGTCGATCACGCTGCCGTCCTCGCGCAGCACCCGGCCGGCGACGTCGGTGACCAGACCACCCTTGGTGCCCAGATCGCCGGGGACCACCTTGAAGGCGTAGAAGGGGGCCTTGTCGACGACGCCGAGACTCGGGTTGGGCTTGTTGCGCGGATCGCCGTAGTAGTGGTCGTAGTGGGATTCGCCGCGACCGAAGTCCTCGTCCTTGCCCTTGCGAGCGAAACCGTTGAAACGCTCGATGGTCCCGACGAGGGCGTCGGCGGGCACACCCAGCTTCTCGGCGAGTTCGGGGATCGTGTTCGCCTTGACCATGACGCCGGCCTCGAGCCAGCGACGGGGGAAGGGCGTGCGCGGGGTGATGCCCGCGAACGAGTAGCGGTCGCGGTAGCGCTGGTCGAGGATGAGCCAGCACGGGATGTTCTCGGCCGGGCCCTCGCCGCGGCCGTGCTCGCCGCCGTACATCGCGTGGGTGGCCTCGACGTAGGGGGCGGACTCGTTCACGAACCGCTCGCCGCGGGAGTTGACCATCAGGCAGCCCGGAAGGCTGCGTTCGGACAGTGCGAACCACGGTCCGCCGGTGAGGGTGAACGACGGTCCCCACCAGGCGTCGTCCATGAAGTCGACTGCGGCTCCCAGTTTCTGACCGGCGAGGATGCCGTCACCGGTGTTGGCCTTCGCACCGACCGTCCATTCGGTGCCGATGGGCTGACGCTGGTACTTCGCGCGCATCTCGGCGTTGTGCTCGAACCCGCCGCTGGCCAGGATCACGCCCTTGCGGGCGCGGATGATGCGCTTCTCACCGTTGGAGACGACCTCCACGCCGCGCACGACGCCGTTCTCGACCACGAGGTCGGTGAGGGCAGTGTCCAGCAGCAGCGGTACTCCCGCGTCGCGCAGGCCGATGCGCAGGCCGGCCATGAGCGCCTGGCCGCGCACGAGCAGGTGCTTCTTGGTGAGGTTCGCCCACACGAACCGGGCGCCGACCCGCATGGCGCGCAGGGGACCGCGGGGATTGCGGACGAGCAGGTTCAGCCACTTGTAGTCGGCCTGGGTGATGACGAAGTTCTTGGGAGCCCGGGCGTAGTCGGGTTCGAGGAGCGCGAGATCGTCGCCGAGCCGGCGGCCGTCGAAGGGGACCGGTTCGACCGAGCGTCCGCCGGCGCGTCCACCCGGGGCCTCGGGGTAGTAGTCGGAGTATCCGGGCACCCACTGCAGTTCGAGGGCGCTGTTCCTCAGGACGAACGAGAGCATCTCGGGGCCGCGATCGATGTAGGCGTCGATCTTCTCGGCCGGGACGTCGTCGCCGATGATGCTGTGCAGGTAGGTGCGGGCGGCCTCGGGCGAGTCGTCGACGCCCGCCGCCTTCAGTGCCTCGTTGTTCGGTATCCACACACCGCCGCCGGAGCGGGCGCTCGAACCGCCGTAGCGCGACGCCTTCTCGATCAGGACCACGTCGGCCCCCTTGCGGGCGGCGGTGATGGCAGCGGTCATTCCGCCGGCACCGCTGCCGACGACAACGATGTCGTACTCCTGCTCAGTCATGTAGAACACGTTATAGAAATGGGGGTGCCGAGTCCATCCCTGAAACCGAACTCGACTGGATGCGAAGCAGAAAGGAGCCGGCACCGCTCTGTGAGCGGTGCCGGCTCCGGTGGACCTGTTCTCGGTTCGGCCCCGTTGCCGATCGCGCCGGCGGATCAACCCTCCTCGGGCACCGGCAGGACGCCGTCGAGCACGGCCTGCCGGATGCTCGCGCGCAGCCGGGGGCACTCCCGGCGGGGTGTGATGGACCGTCCGCGTTCCTCCGCGGTGTCCCGGAAGACCGGGCACACCTCGTCGGGGTCGTCCTGCCACTGCACGCTGGTGTGGGCCAGGCTGTTCTTGCGCACCAGGACGCACGTGCCGCACTCGCGGCACTGCACCTCGTGCTGACCCGACTCCAGATAGTTGATCTTGTCGATGGCGGTCTGGGTGGCGACGGCCTCGGCCCGGCCGGGCCACTCGGAGAAGTCCGGGGACTTCGCCCACCTGCTCTGTCGGGTCGAGGCACTCATCGTCAGACCTCCGCTTCCTGCTTGCGCTGCTCCTCCTCGCGCCTCTTGCGCGCGAGGTTCTCGGCGACCTCCTTCTCCCAGGCCTCGTTGGCCTTGGTGGTGTCGACCTCGTACTCGAACCGGGCGGTCATCTTCTCGGTCACGTCGGCCACGTCGACGTAGAACTGCTCGTACCAGCGGCGCAGCTGGTAGACCGGGCCGTCCTCGTCGCACAGCAGCGGATTCTCGATCTTGGTCTTGTTCTTCCAGATCTCGACGTCCTGCAGGAAGCCCTCGCCGACACCCTCGGTGAGCTTGGCGGCGAGCATGTCCGACTGCTCGGGCGACATGCCCTGCGGCTTCTTGACGATGATGCCGTACTGCAGCATGAACGAATCGTGCGTGATCGGGTAGTGGCAGTTGATCAGCACCGATTCGGTCTGGTACCCGCCGTAGCTGTTCTTGAGCGGGTTGATCATGTAGGACGGCCCGTAGTACGCCGCGTACGACTCGAGGGTCGACTCCAGGCCGTACTGCGTGGCCATCCCCTTGTCGGGCCGACCGCGCGTGTTCAGGTACTGCTCGGCGATGTGCCCCTCGAAGACGTTCTTGAAGTAGGTCGGGAAGGCGTAGTGGATGTAGAAGAAGTGCGCCATGTCGACGACGTTGTCGATGATCTCGCGACAGTTGGAGCCTTCGATCCGGATCTGGTTCCAGGTCCAGTCCGTCCACTCGTCCGAGCCGTACTGCTCGATCTCGGGGATGGTGACCTCCGGCGGCGGGGGATTGCCCTCGGGGTCGTTCCACACGAACAGCTGACCGTGCTTCTCCATCGTGATCCACGAGCGGGTGCGGGCCAGCGGGGGAACCCGCTTGGCGTACGGGATGTCCGTGCACTTCCCGTTGCCGCCCCACCGCCAGTCGTGGAACGGGCACGCAACCGAATCGCCCTTGATCTCGCCCTGCGACAGGTCGCCGCCCATGTGACGGCAGTACGCGTCGAGCACCTTCAGGTCGCCGTGGCTGTCGGCCCACACGACGAGCTTCGTGCCGAAGGCCTCGACGGCGTGGGGCTTGCCGTCCTTGAACGTGCGACTGAGGCCGAGGCAGTGCCAGCCTCGCGCGAAACGCGTCCGGACCTGTCCGACGTCGATCTCGCGAATCTGTGCCATGTCCGCTCACTTCCTTCCGGAAAACTTCCCTAGAACACGTTATAGAATTCGAGTCCGCAGGGGAAGCCTTCGGGGACTTTGGTCCCGCCGAAGGGATTGTCTACCTGCGAGAGCTCGGAGTCTCGACACGAATAAGAACATGTTCTAGTCTCGATGCAAGCGATCAATTCCTGAACAGACGGGAGCGTCCAGTGGGTGACCACGACAGCCACGAGGTACTGCAGCGGATCGATGCACTGCTGCCCACGCTGCGCGAACGCGCGCAGGAGGCCGAGAACTTGCGCCGGGTGCCCGACGACTCGATCAAGGAACTTCAGGAAGCCGGTTTCTTCAAGCTTCTGCAACCGGCGCAGTGGGGTGGATACGAGGCCGATCCCGTCACCTTCTTCACCGCCGTCCGCAACATCGCGAGCGCGTGCGGTTCGACCGGATGGGTCTCCGGCATCATCGGTGTCCACAACTGGCATCTCGCTCTGTTCGCTCAGGAAGCCCAGGAGGAGGTCTGGGGCGACGATCCCGACGTCCGCATCTCCTCGTCCTACGCGCCCATGGGCGCCGGTGAGGTCGTCGACGGCGGCTACAAGGTCAACGGCGCCTGGGCGTGGTCGTCCGGATGCGACCACGCGAGCTGGGTCGTGGTGGGCGGCCCGGTCATCAAGGACGGACGCCCCGTCGACTTCGGCAGCTTCCTGATCCCGCGGTCGGAGTACGAGATCGACGACGTCTGGCACGTCGTGGGCCTGCGCGGCACCGGCTCCAACACCGTCAAGGTGAAGGACGTCTTCGTCCCGCGGCACCGCTTCCTCAGCTTCAAGACCATGAACGACCTCGCGTCGCCCGGTCTCGAGCGCAACACCGCACCCGTCTACCGGATGCCCTGGGGCACCATCCACCCCACGACCATCTCCACGCCCATCGTCGGCATGGCCTACGGCGCCTACGCGGCGCACGTCGAGCACCAGGGCAAGCGCGTCCGCGCCGCCTACGCCGGCGAGAAGGCCAAGGACGACCCGTTCGCCAAGGTGCGTATCGCCGAGGCGTCGAGCGACATCGACGCGGCGTGGCGGCAGCTGTCCGGCAACGTCGCCGACGAGTACGCGCACCTCGTGGCCGGTGAGGAGGTGCCGATGGAACTGCGGCTGCGCGCCCGCCGCGACCAGGTCCGGGCGACCGGCCGCGCCATCGCCTCGATCGACCGGCTCTTCGAGAACTCCGGCGCCACCGCCCTCGCGGACGGCACCCCGATCCAGCGGTTCTGGCGCGACGCGCACGCCGGTCGCGTGCACGCCGCCAACGACGCCGAACGCGCCTACGTGATGTTCGGGGCCGCCGAGTTCGGTCTGCCGATCACGGACACGATGGTCTAGGAGCTGCGAGTGACTGCGATCGACGAGATCACTTACGAGTCCACCTCCCGTTTCGCGCAGGTGCGCGACGACCTGCGGCTGCACTACCACGAGGCCGGCGTCGGCAACGACACCACGATCGTGCTGCTCCACGGTGGTGGCCCCGGCGCCTCGGGCTGGTCGAACTTCTCCCGCAACATCCCCGTCCTCGCCGAGCGGTTCCACGTGATCTGCGTGGACCAGCCCGGTTACGGGAAGTCCGACAAGCCCACCGAACACCCCCAGTACTTCGTGCACAGCGCCACGGCCCTGCGCGACCTGCTCGACCATCTCGGGATCGACAAGCGCGTGCACCTGCTCGGCAACTCCCTCGGTGGGGGAGCGGCCGTCCGGTTCGCGCTCGACTTCCCCGACCGCGCAGGCCGCCTCGTGCTCATGGGACCGGGTGGGCTGAGCGTCAACCTGTTCGCCCCCGACCCCACCGAGGGCGTGAAGAATCTCGGGAAGTTCGCCTTCGCGCCCACGCGCGAGAACCTCGAGGCGTTCCTGCGGATCATGGTCTTCGACCAGTCGCTGATCACCCCCGAGCTGGTCGAGGAGCGGTTCGCGTACGCGAGTACGCCGGAGTCCCTCGCGGCGGCGAAGGCGATGGGCAAGTCCTTCTCGGGGCCCGACTTCGAACTCGGGATGCTGTGGCGCGACGCGTACAGACTGCGTCAGCGTGTACTGCTGATCTGGGGGCGCGAGGACCGCGTGAACCCACTCGACGGGGCGCTCGTCGCCCTGAAGATGATCCCGCGCGCGCAGCTGCACGTCTTCGGTGGGTGCGGACACTGGGCGCAGCTCGAGAAGTTCGACGAATTCAACCGCCTCACCATCGATTTCCTCACGGATGGAGCCGAGTAGATGAGTATCCGGTCGCTGGCATATCTCCGCATCGGCGCCACCGACGTCCCGGCCTGGCGCGAGTACGGGCTCAAGGTGCTCGGGATGGTCGAGGGCAAGGGCACGAACCCCGATGCGCTGTACCTGCGGATGGACGATTTCCCCGCGCGGATCGTGATCGAACCGCACGAGGCCGACCGCCTGCTGGTCTCGGGCTGGGAGACCGCGAACGCCGCCGACCTCCAGGACGTGCGCGACCGGCTCTCCGCCGCGGGCGTGCCGTTCAAGGAGGGCACCGCCGAGCAGCTCGCCGACCGTCGCGTCGACGAACTGATCGTCTTCCAGGATCCCTCGGGCAACACCCTCGAGGCCTTCCACGGTGCCGCGCTCGAACACCGGCGCGTCGTCAGCCCCTACGGGCACCGGTTCGTCACCGGGGAACAGGGCCTCGGGCACGTGGTGCTGTCCACCCGCGACGACGAGGAGGCACTGCGCTTCTACCGCGACGTACTGGGTTTCCGGCTGCGCGACTCGATGCGGCTGCCCCCGCAGGCGGTGGGCCGGCCCGCCGACGCGAATCCGGCCTGGCTGCGGTTCTTCGGCTGCAATCCGCGTCATCACAGTCTCGCGTTCCTGCCCATGCCCACCCCGTCGGGCATCGTGCACCTGATGATCGAGGTCGAGAACTCCGACGACGTCGGACTCACCCTCGACCGCGCTCTGCGCCGGAAGGTCAAGATGTCGGCCACTCTCGGCCGGCACGTCAACGACAAGATGCTGTCGTTCTACATGAAGACCCCCGGTGGTTTCGACGTCGAATTCGGCTGCGAGGGACTGCAGGTCGAGGACGACGACTGGATCGCGCGGGAGTCCACCGCCGTGAGCCTGTGGGGTCACGACTTCTCGGTGGGACTGCAGTAATGACCGCGCCGGAGACCGGGCAGGACGGTGCGATCGACCCGCGGGCCTTCCGCACCGTCCTCGGGCAGTTCTGCACCGGCGTCACCATCATCACCACCACCGACGACGGTGCGCCGGTCGGCTTCGCCTGCCAGTCCTTCGCGGCACTGTCCCTCGATCCGCCGCTGGTGCTGTTCTGCCCCACCAAACAGTCCCGGTCGTGGGCGGCCATCGAGCGGTCGGGCCGGTTCTGCGTCAACGTCCTCGCCGAGGAACAGCAGGAGACCTGCGCCCGATTCGGGTCGCGGGAACCGGACAAGTTCGCGGGCATCGACTGGACCCCGTCCCCGCTCGGATCACCGATCCTGACGGGTTCGCTCGCCCACATCGACTGCACTGTCGAGAACGTGCACGACGGGGGCGACCACTGGGTGGTGTTCGGCCGTGTCTCGTCGCTCAGCGAGGTGCGCGACGAGAAGGAACGGCCTCTGCTGTTCTACCGGGGCCAGTACACCGGGATCGAACCCGACAAGACCACCCCGGCCCCGTGGCGGGACGATCTCGAGGCCTTCCTCACCTCCGTCACCGAGGACACCTGGCTGTAAAAGGAATCCGATCCCGGCGTGCCGCGGCTCTCACGAGTTGCACCCTCACGAGTTGCCCGGCGCGTCGGGATCCTCCTCGTAGTACTCGGTGGTGACGACCCGCTTGACGAGTCGCGGTCGGCGGCCCGTGCCCGACTCGCTCGATGCGGTCGAATCGCCCTCTTCTGCAGGAGTTTCCGCGACAGGTTCCGGTTCCGGCGGATGGGCGGGTCCGGTCGGCCCGGGGCCGATGATGTCGGAGTCGCCCGCTCCCGGCGTGTCGGCGGCGTGCCGCGCCGTGGTGTCGGACTGTGCCGAAGAGCTCGAGGATGCCGACGGGGCCGCCGCGGTCCGCCCGGGTACGGAACGGGCGAGCGCCTCGTCGCGCTGTCCCATCGCCGGCGGGCGGTAGTCACCGGCGATGCTCTCCTGTGCGACGTCGGGTGGCAGCGTGCCACCCTGGGCGGTCGGCTCCGGCGCGACCGGTGTCTGCGTGGGGGTGACGACGCCGGTCGGGGCGTTCGTGTCCGGGGTGTTCGTTCCCCCTGCGTCGATTCCTTCTGTGCCGATTCCCCGTGCCTCGATTCCCCCTGCCTCGATTCCCCCTGCCTCGATTCCCCCTGCGTCGAGTCCCGTGGCGCCGTGGTAGTAGCGGTACAGCTCGTCCTCCTCGAGCGGGGTGAGCTCCCCGTCCTCGTCGATGTTGGGAGCCCCGGTGATGGTGTCCTTGTCGTAGGGCAGGCGCACCCCGGTGCGGTCCAGCACGGCCTCGTCGAGGGGAGCGAAATGTCGTCGTGTACCGAACAGTCCGGTGACGACGGTGACCCACGCGGGCTTACCCGTGTCGTTGTCGAGATAGACTTCGCCGACCTTGCCCAGCTTCTCGCCGTCGGGTCCGTAGGCCGTGGCGCGAGCGAGGGTGTCGATGTCGTCGTTGCTGATCATGATGTCCTCATCCCTGGGGAATCCGCTTTCCGTCGGTGCTGAGCGGATGCCCTGCGGTGAGGATCCCGAAACGCCGCCGACCCTTGCCGGGCGCGGCCCCGCGTGTTATCCATATTGTTGACAATCCGACAATGGATCGCGTCTGCGGCCGGCGATCACCCGGAAGGAAGGCCGTCATGACCCGACTGTCTCCACGCCTCCTCCAAGCCACCCCCGTCACCGTCGACCACGCCGAGGGCTGTTACGTGCACGGCACCGACGGCCGCCGTTATCTCGACTTCACCGCCGGCATCGGTGTCACGAGCACCGGCCACTGCCACCGGCACGTGGTGGAAGCGGCCCGCCGCCAGATCGGTTCGCTCATCCACGGCCAGTACACGACCGTCATGCACCGGCCCCTGCTCGAACTCACCGAGAAACTGGGCACGGTGCTCCCCGACGGGCTGGACTCGGTGTTCTTCGCCAACTCCGGCAGCGAGGCCGTCGAAGCCGCCCTGCGACTCGTGCGCCAGGCCACCGGCCGCCCCAACGTCGTGGTCTTCCACGGCGGATTCCACGGCCGCACCGTCGCGGCCGCGACCATGACCACCTCGGGAACCCGCTTCTCGGCGGGTTTCTCGCCGCTGATGGGCGGGGTGCACATCGCGCCGTTCCCCACTGCCTACCGCTACGGCTGGACCGAGGAGGAGGCCACCGACTTCGCGCTGCGCGAACTCGACTACCTGTTCGCCACCGTCACCTCTCCCGCCGAGACCGCCGCCTTCCTCGTCGAACCGGTTCTCGGCGAGGGCGGCTACGTCCCGGGCAACACCCGGTTCTTCCGGGGTCTGCGGCAGCGCGCCGACGAGCACGGCATCCTGCTGGTCTTCGACGAGATCCAGACCGGCTTCGGCCGCACCGGAAAGTTCTTCGGGCACCAGCACTTCGACGTCCGACCCGATGTGATCACGATCGCCAAGGGGCTCGCCAGCGGGTTCCCGCTGTCGGGCATCGCCGCCTCCGAGGGCCTCATGGCCCGCGCCTGGCCCGGCTCGCAGGGCGGCACCTACGGCGCGAACGCCGTCTCCTGCGCGGCGGCCGTCGCGACCCTCGAGGTGATCGAGAAGGAAGGACTCGTCGACAACGCCGCCGTCCGCGGGCGCGAACTGCTCACGGGGGCACGCCACACCGCGACCGGCGCGATCGGCGACGTCCGCGGGCTCGGCCTCATGGTGGGCCTGGAGTTCACCACCGACGGCGCCCCCGACCGCGACCGGGCCACCGCCGCACAGCAACTTGCCGCGAAGAAGGGTCTGTTTCTGCTGACCTGCGGCGCCCACATGAACGTGGTGCGGATGATCCCACCGCTGATCGTCACCGCCGAGCAGATCGACGAGGCCCTGGGCATCTGGTCCGAGGTGCTCGCCGAGATCTGACCGACCCGAAGGAGATCGCGTGGCCCGTTACATCACCATCGCCCTCGACAAGCGCAGCATCATCTGCCGGGCACGGCTTCTCGACGACGAGGCGCCGCTGACCTGCGAGGCGGTGTGGAACGCGCTGCCGCAGAGCGGCGACGCCTACCACGCCAAGTACGCCCGCAACGAGGTGTACACCCTGGTGCCGCGCATCACCGCCGCGCCGCACCGCGAGAATCCCACCGTCACACCGATTCCCGGTGACGTGTGCCTGTTCGACTTCGAACCGTGGGAGATCGGGAATCCCGCCTACGGCTACGAACCCGGCTCCGAGGCCCACGCCGCCCAGGGCGCCACCGATCTCGCCCTGTTCTACGGCCGCAACAACCTGCTCCTCAACGGCGACGTGGGCTGGGTACCCGGCAACGTCTTCGCCACGATCGAGGAGGGGCTGCCGGACCTCGCGGCCGCGTGCAACGACCTGTGGATCCAGGGTGTGGCGGGGGAGACCCTGAGCTTCGCACGGGAATAGCACTTTTCACGACAGCGCGTACTCCGCGAACCGGGCCACCGCGAGCAGCAGGTCGTCGGAGTGCCGTGGCCCTACGATCTGCAGGCCCACCGGCAGTCCCGCCGCGGTGGTACCCACCGGGATGGTGATCGCCGGCTGCTGGGTGAGGTTGAACGGATAGGTGAACGGCGTCCACTGCGGCCAGCGCGTCGCCGACGACCCCGGCGGCACGTCGTGGCCGGCCTCGAACGCCGGGATCGGCACCGTGGGGGTGAGCAGCACGTTGTGGGTCTGGTGGAAGGTGCCCATCCGGATCCCGACCGCCGCGGCGACCGCCCGGGCCTCGAGGTACTCCACCGCGCTCAGCTGATCCCCGCGCTCCCACACGTGCGCCAGCCCCGGATCGACCTTGTCGCGGGCCCCCTCGGGGAAGGTGTTCAGCATCGCGGCGGCCCCGGCCGCCCACAGCGTCTCGAACGCATCGAGCGGATCGCCGAAGCCGGGATCGGTCTCGGTCACGCGCAGACCCGCCTCGGCCAGCACTCGCACGGCCCGGTCGACGATCTCGGCCACCTCGGGATCGACCTCCACGTATCCGAGGTCCCTCGAATAGGCGACGTCCATCCCCGCCACCTCCCGGTTCAACCCGCCGCGGAAGGTCGACAACGGCGGGGCGAGTGCCGTGGGGTCGCGGGGATCGGGCAGCGCGAGGATGTCGGTGAGCAGCGCCGCGTCCTCGACGGTGCGGGTGATCGGGCCGGCGTGCGCGAGCGGGCCGAAGGGGCTCGCGGGATAGAGCGGGATGCGCCCGTGGGTCGGTTTGAAGCCGACGACCCCGCAGAACGCGGCGGGGATCCGCACGCTCCCGCCGCCGTCGGTGCCCACCGAGCACGGGCCGAGGCCGGCCGCGACCGCCGCGGCGCTGCCCCCCGACGACCCGCCGGCCGTCCTCGTGGTGTCGTGCGGGTTGGTGGTGATCCCGCACAGCGCCGAATCCGTCACGGCCTTCCAGGCGATCTCGGGGGTGGTGGTCTTGCCGAGGAAGACCATGCCGTCCTCGCGGAGCCGGGCCGCGACGGGACTGTCGACGTCCCACGGCTGGCCGGGGTTCACGGCCTGCGAGCCGCGCAGGGTGGGCCAGCCTGCGGTGAGGAAGACGTCCTTGATGGAGACGGGCACGCCGTCGAGCAGTCCCTTGGCGTAGCCGGTGCGCCAGCGTTCCTCCGACCGCCGCGCCTGCGCGAGCGCCGACTCCTCGTCCACGAGGCAGAAGGCGTTGAGAGCGCGGTCCTCCCGGCCGATCTTCGCCAGCACCGTCTCGGTGACCTCGACGGGGGAGAGCTCACCAGAGGAGTACGCGGACACGAGTTCGACCGCGGTCATGTCGGTGGGGTCCATCGTGTCCTCCTTGCCGGCCGGTGGGTCCGGCCCTCACGTGCCGGGCACGTAACCGAGTTGCTTGTCCACCACGTTGCGCAGGGGTTCCCCGGCGAGGCGGCGGTGGAAGTTGTCCACGAACAGGTCGACCAGGGTGTCGCGCCACCCGATGAAATCGCCCGAATTGTGGGGCGTGATCACCACGTTCGGCATTTCCCAGAGGGGATGGTCGTCGGAGAGCGGTTCGGTCTCGAAGACGTCGAGTGCGGCCCCGGCGATCGTGCCCGAGCGCAGCGCCTCGACCAGGTCGGCGGTGTGCACGAGCTCGCCGCGTCCGACGTTGACGAAGCGGGCGTGCGGCGGCATGGCGGCGAAGATCCGGGCGTCGAACAGGTGCCGGGTCGCCTCGGTCAGCGGTGCGGCGGCGACGACGAAGTCTGCCTCGGCCACGGCGCGCGGCAGGTCATCGGTGGCGGTGACGGTGCCGAAGTCGGGATCGTCCTCACGGGCCCGGCGGCCGGAACCGCGCACCGTCATCCCGACCGCGGTGAGGAGCCGGGCGATCGCGCGGCCGATCGGTCCGCTGCCCACCACGAGCACGGAGCGTCCGGTGATGCGTTCGGATTCGCGGTGCTTCCAGACGCGGTTGCGCTGGAGCCGCAGCGATTCGGGGAGGTCCTTGACGAACGAGAGGATCTGGGCCAGGACGTATTCGGCGATCGCGCCGTCGAAGACGCCGCGCGAGTTGGTCACCGTCACGTCGCTGTCGCGCAGTTCGGGGAACATCAGGGCGTCGACCCCGGCCGACGCGACGTGGATCCACTCGAGCGATCCGGCGGCGTGCCAGGCGTGCGGCAGGGCGTTGCTCAGGAAGTCGAAGGCGAACAACACGTGTGCGCCGTCGAGGGCGTCGGCGAGGCCGGCGGCGTCGGTGCAGCGCACGGTGGCGTGCTCGGTCACCGGGGCCATGCGCGCAGGATCCGGTACGGCCTCGGCATGAAGCACGGTTACGACCGTCTGGGCGTCCACGTTGACACCGTATGAGCGCATCGTATTATTGTCAACAATCCTCAAGGCTGAGGGAACTCATGACGAAGCCGAGGGACCGCATGGAACTGAACATTCCCGAATTCGAAGGTCCCCTGGCGCAGCGGGGCATCGGCGTGATCGCTCCTTTCGATCTCGCACTCGAACGCGAACTGTGGCGATGGGCGCCCCTCGAGGTCAGCCTGCACCTGGCCCGTACCCCCTACGAACCGGTGCCGGTCAGCCGGGTCATGGCCGAACTCGTCTCCGACCGCCGGCATCTGATGGTCGCGACCCGCGACGTGCTGTCGGTGGAACCGGAAGTCGTTGCCTACCTGTGTACCTCGGGAAGTTTCGTCAAGGGAGTGGCTTATGAGAAGGCCCTGTGCGACGCGATCTGCGAGGCGGGCGCACCCTGCGCGGTCACCACCTCGGGAGCGCTGCTCGAAGCCCTCCGGGCGCTGGATCTGACCCGCATCTCGATGATCACCCCCTACGACCGGGAACTCACCGACCTGCTGCGGGACTTCCTGAACGAGGCCGGAACCGAAGTCGTGCGGTCGGCGCATCTCGGTCTCGGCGGCGGCATCTGGAAGGTCAACTATCGCACCATCGCCGAGCACATCATCGGGGCCGACACCCCCGACGCGCAGGCGATCTTCGTCAGCTGCACCAACCTGCCCACCTACGACCTCATCGCCCCGCTCGAACAGGAACTCGGCAAACCGGTCCTCACGGCCAACCAGCTCACCATCTGGGCGTGCCTCGGCCGGATGGAACTGCCCATGACCGGACCGGGCAAGTGGCTGAGAGGAGTGTTCTGAATGCACCGTCGTCCCCGTCCCACCGTCGGGATCGTCTATCCGGATCATGCCGCGGAGGACGATTACCCGTTCGCCGCCGATCTACTCGGTGTGGACCTGCCCGTCGCCCACATCTACGGCACCGACCTGCACGCCGTGCCCGAACTGCTCGACCTGGGCAGCCCCGCCAAGCTCGCCGGGGGAGCCGCGCAGCTCGCCGGCGAACCGCTCGACGCGCTCGTGTGGGCCTGCACCTCCGGCAGCTTCGTGTACGGACCGGACGGCGCCCGCGATCAGGTCGAGCTGCTCTCCCGCGCCGCCGGGGGGGTACCCACGACCAGCACCAGCATTGCCTTCGTCGCCGCCCTGCGCGCACTCGGGATCGAGCGGGTCGCGGTCGCGGCGAGCTATCCCCGCGACGTCGCCGACCTGTTCGTCGCCTTCCTCGCCGACGCCGGCATCGAGGTCGTCTCGCTCGCCGACGCCGGAATCGACACCGCCGCGGAGGTCGGCACCCTCACCGCCGAGCAGGTCGTCGGATTCGTACGGGACAACGACCATCCCGACGCGCAGGCCGTGGTGGTGCCCGACACCGCGATGCACACCCTGCGCATCCTGCGCGAACTCGAGAAGGAGGTCGGCAAACCGGTACTGACCGCCAACCAGGTCACCGTCCGACACGGGCTCGAACTCGCCGGATATACAGTGGGTTGCCCGGAGCTGGGCACGTTGTTCGAGGAGGAAGTCGATCATGGCGCTCGGTGATCTGGGGGAGATACGTCCTGTCACCCGCCCGTCCACGGCGGAACTCATCGCCGAGGAACTCCGGTCGGCGATCGTGCGCGGCGCACTCGCGCCCGGCGCGCAACTCGGCGAGGCCGAACTCGCCGCACGCTTCGAGGTCTCCCGCGGTCCGCTGCGCGAGGCCATGCAGCGGCTGATCTCCGAAGGCCTGCTCTACAGCATCCGCAACCGCGGCATCTTCGTCACCGAACTCACCTTCGACGACGTCGTCGACATCTACCGCAGCCGCTGGGTCATCGAGGGCGGCGCCCTCGACATGGTGCTCGACGGCCGCCGCGAACAGACCTGGAAGGCACTCGGACCCGCGATCGAGGAGATGCGTGCCGCCGCAGAACGACAGGACGCGGCCGGGGTCTCCGACGGCGACCGCCGCTTCCACGAGATCCTCGTGGCCAGTGCCGAGAGCCCCCGCCTCGTGCGGGCCGCCCGCACCCTGCTCGTCGAGACCCGCATGTGCCTCGGCGCGCTGCAGACCACCTATCCCGACCTGCACGTGCAGGTCGACGAGCACGTGGTGCTGCGGGAGGCGATCCGCTCGGCCGACCGGAACGAGGCGCGCCGTCTGCTCGACGAGCACCTGCACGACACCGTCGACCGGTTGCGCGACCTGAGCACCGACGACGGCACCGTGCCCGTGCCCGCCGCGAAGTGAGGGCGGTCAGATCTCGGCGGCGTCGCCGAAGGTCATCCGCAGCTCCGGGATCGACGACGACGCCAGGGCCCGCCGCGGCAGCCCCAGGCGCCGTAGTTCGTCGGCGATCGGGTGCGTGCCCAGCCGCAGGGTCGCGCCGCCGAGGCGGGTGCGGACCCCGCTCGGGTTCATCTCCCAGGTGGTGCGCCGCGTGACACCGTCGAGGTGCGAGTAGGCCGCGAGCGAAGCCGCGATCCCCTTGCCGGGAACGGGAATCCCGGGTGCGACGGTCAGCTCGGCGATCAGCGACCCGTCCGCGGAGACCGACCCCCGCTTGGTGGTGCCGTCGTGGTCGGCGTCGAAATCGGCCAGGGTCTTGGGGAATCCCCAGATCCCGCGGCCCGCGGCGAGGGTGAAGTCACCGTCGACGGGCAGGTGGTGGATGAGCGCACCCGCCTGCCCACCGAGCAGGCTGCGCCAGTCGCTGACGATGCCGCCGCCGCGGCTGCGGTGATCGCGCACCAGGAAACACACCCCGAACTCGTTGTACGGACCGAGATCCCCGTCCACGTAGTCGACGAAGACGAGCGTGCAGATTCCCCGCCCGGGGCGGTACTGCAGGATCTCGAGACCTGTGTGGGCGACGAGATCCTGCGCCGGACCGACGGGCACCGGGAACATCCCCATGAACGCCGTGGCGGCCCGGACCCGCACGGGCATCGTCACCGGTGTGCCCAGCACCAGATGCGTGGTCGTCTCGCTCATCGCTGCCTTCCGGAAGTCGGACGTGCGTACCCGACAATGAGAACACGTTCCAGTTCCGGAGGGAAGGGATCAGGCGGGGGCGCCGATGTTCATCTCGTCCGGATGCATCCCCACCCGGGTGCCGTCGTCGAGCGTGTCGAGTTCGCTGAGATCGAGCTCGTCCAGCTCGAAGTCGAAGACGTCGATGTTCTGGGAGATGCGCTGTTCGTGCACCGACTTCGGGATCACGATCAGCCCGTTCTGCAGGTGCCAGCGGATCAGCACCTGCGCCGCCGACTTGCTGTGCCGGTCGGCGATGCGCGTGACGATCGGGTCGACGAGCAGGGTGTTCGGCTTCGAGTTCGGGCCCCAGCCCGAATTGCTGGTACCGCCGAGCGGGCTCCACGACTCGACGGCGATGCCGTGCTCGGAGGCGAACCGGCGGATCTCCTGCTGCGGCAGGTGCGGATGCAGCTCCACCTGGTCCACCGCGGGCAGCATGCCGCCCCGATCGATGAGCAGCTGCAGATGGTGCGGCTCGAAGTTGCACACCCCGATCGCCTTCGCCCGCCCCGACCCGGCGATCTTCTCGAGCGCATCCCAGGTACGCAGCAGCCGGTCGCGGTCCTGCAGCGGCCAATGGATCAGGTACAGGTCGACGTAGTCGGTGCCCAGCCTCTCCAGGCTCGTGTCGAAGGCCTTCAGGGCCGGCTCGTAACCCTGGTCGGCGTTCCACAGCTTCGTGGTGACGAAGACGTCCTCGCGCGGCACCGACGACGCGGCCAGCGCGCGGCCCACACCCTCCTCGTTGCCGTAGGCCGCGGCCGTGTCGATGTGCCGGTAGCCGGCCTCGTCGATCGCGTACCGCACCGCGCGTTCGGTCTCGTCGTTCGTCGCCTGCCAGACTCCCAGGCCCAGCTGCGGGATGGTCGTTCCGGAGTTCAGCGTGATCGTGGGAGGTGTCATCCTTCCGACGTTAGCGAGCCGCCGCGGCGGGCGCGAGGAATCCCGGACCTTCGGGCGTTCCCCGGCCCACCGGCGACGGACGCACTACCGCAGCGTCGGGTCGGTGATGCGGTCGAGGTGCCCGGCGATGCGGGCCCCGAGGTCGGCGGCGTCGGCCCACGGGTCGGCGGGCAGGACGTCCACGACGCCGTCGTAGACGGTGCCGCCGTCGGGGCACCACACCAGGACCCGCTGGGGGCCGGAGGGGACGAAGTGCACGATCCTCGTCCGCGACGGATCCATCGGCAGGCTCCGGGTGTACGCGTCCGCATCTGGGTCGACCTTGCAGTTCTCCGCACCGACCGGCAGCCCGTACACGGTCACCATGATCCGGGCGCGCCCCGGGACGACCTCCGCGGTCGGTACGGCCCCGGCCACACCCGGTGTGGCCAGGGCGATTGCAGCGGCGGAGAGGACGGCGGCGGCACCCGCGTATCGGATTCTCATGTGTCTCCTTCCGCAGGGTTCGCCGCCGACGATATTGCTCAGACGGACACCGCGCCCAGATATTCGTGAGGTTGCCCGAACAACCGTGCCGTGCCGTGCGCCCGCTTGAAGTACAGGTGGGCGTCGTGCTCCCAGGTGATCGCGATCCCGCCGTGGAGCTGGACGGTCTCCGCGGCGACCTGCTCGAACGCCTCCGAGCAGTAGATCTTCGCAGCGTAGGCGTCCTGCGGGTCCTGCGACAGCGCCGCCGCGTAGGACATCGACCGGGCGGTCTCCACCAGCGCGTACATGTCCGCCATGCGGTGCTTGAGTGCCTGGAACGAGCCGATCACGCGACCGAACTGCTTGCGGTTCTTCGCGTACTCCACCGTCAGGTCCAGCGCCGCCTGCGCGGCGCCGACCTGCTCGGCCGACACCGCGACGAACGCGAACGTCCGCAGTCTCTCGACCAGATCGTCCGGAGCCGAGAGCCGACGGCCGGCCACCGACGACAGCGACACCTCGGCGAGCGTGCGGGTCGGATCCATCGTCGGCACGCGACGCCGGGTGACCCCTTCGGTGTCCGGATCCACCTCGAACAGGGCCACATCCTCACCGTCCCGCGCGAGGACGAGCAGACCGACGGCCACGTCGCCGCCGAGCACGTAGTGTGCCGTGCCCGTCAGTGTGTCCCCGTCCGCGGTCACGCCCGGTGTCTCCCATCCGGACTCACCGGCCCAGCCCAGCGCGACGATCTCCCCGGCGGCGATGCGGGGCAGCCACCGGGCGCACGCGGCGGTGTCGCCGGACAGCAGCAGGGCCTGCGCCGCGAGCACCGCCGACCCGAGGAAGGGCGTCGGCGCCAGGGTGCGGCCGAGTTCCTCGAGTACGACATGACTCTCGACCGGGCTCGCCCCCACGCCGTCGTACTCCTCGGGGATCGCCAGCGCCGCCACACCCACCTGCTCGACGAGCAGGGTCCACAACTCGGGGTCGTAGCCGTGCTCCGTGGTGGTCGCGGCCCGGACCGCCGACGAATCGGCGTGCTTGGCCAGCAGGGTGTGCACCGACTCGCGCAGAGCGGCGCGTTCCTCGGTCTCGAACGTCACGATGCCTCGCTCTCGAGAGCTGCGACCACCCGGGCCCGGTGCTCGTCGGGGGTGCCCCACGCGGTGACGAGTGCGCGGACCTTGGTGATCCACAGCGACAGATCGCATTCCTGGGTGTAGCCGATGGCACCGTGCACCTGCAGTGCGGTGCGCGCGGCGAGATAGGCGGCGTCGCCGCACGCGACCTTCGCCGCCGAGACGTCCCGCGACGCCGTGGGCAGCCCGTCGCGGACCGCGATGGCGGCACCGTGCAGCAGAGGCCGGGCCATCTCCAGCGCGACCGCCACCTCCGCGAGGTGGTGCTTGACCGCCTGGAACGAGCCGATTGCCCGGCCGAACTGCTTGCGCTGCTGCGCGTACTCGACGGTGGTGTCGAGCAGTGTGCGGCCCAGACCCTGGAGTTGGGCGGCGGCCGCGAGGACACCGATGTCGAAAGCCGCTGCGGTGTCCACGGATCCGAGCGTCTCGCCCGGGGCCAGTGAGGTGAGCCTGCGCGACCGGTCCACCGACTCGCGGACCTCGCCGACGGTACCCAGCGAGACGGTGCCGTCGACGGCGTGCAGCACCAGATCGGCGACGTGTGCGTCGACCGCGTACGGCACGTGGGGGAGCAGCGCCACGGTCGCGAGTGATCCCGCCGCCACCGGACCGAGCCGCTCCGGTGCGACAGTGGCGAGCAGAACCGGTGCCACCGCGACGGTTTCGACCACCGGTCCGGGAACCGCGTGCCGGCCGAGCTGCTCGATGGCGACGACGAGGTCGACGGCGTCGGCACCGAGACCGTCGTGGTCCTCCGGGACGAGCAGACCGTTGACGCCGGTCTCGGCGAGCCGCTGCCACACCTGCACACCCGGTGCGGTGTCCCCGCCGTTCCAGGCGCGGATCACGGCGGGCATGTCCGCCTTCGTCAGCAGGGCGTCGATACTGGACGCGAAGTCCTCGTGGGACTCGTCGAGTGCGAATCTCATCGATCACCCCTCGGGAGGCCGAGCAGCCGCTCGGCGATGACGTTCTTCTGGATTTCGTTGGTACCGGCGTAGATCGGGCCCGACAGCGAGAACAGGTAGCCGTCGGTCCAGCGATCGGTCAGCTCGGCATCCGGACCCTGCAGGTCCAGCGCGGTCTCGTGGGCGGCGATGTCCCATTCCGACCAGAACACCTTGTTGATCGACGACTCGGCGCCCAGCTGCCCGCCGGCGGCCAGGCGGGTGACGGTCGCCCAGGTCGACAGCTCGTATGCGCGGGCGCCGATCCACGCGTCGGCGACGCGGTTGCGCACAGCGGTGTCGCCGTACCGGTCGGACTCGCGGTAGGCGCCGAGCAGTCGGTCGGCGGTGGCCAGGAAGCGGCCGGGGGAGCGCAGCGACAGACCGCGCTCGTTGGAGGCGGTGCTCATCGCGACCCGCCAGCCCTGGTTCACCGCACCGATAACGGCCGACTCACCCGGATTCCCGGGATCGTCGGGTACGAACACGTCCTCGAGGAAGATCTCCGCGAAGCCCGGTTCGCCGTCGAGCTGCGGGATGGGCCGCACGGTGACGCCTTCGGCCCGCAGGTCGAACATGAAGTAGGTGATGCCCTTGTGCCGCTCGGCCTCCGGATCGGAGCGGAACAGACCGAAGCCCATGTCGGCGTAGGACGCGCGCGAGCTCCACGTCTTCTGGCCGTTGAGCAGCCAGCCGCCGTCGACCTTCTTCGCGGTCGAGCGCAGCGACGCGAGGTCGGATCCGGACTCGGGTTCCGACCAGGCCTGCGCCCAGATGTCGTCGGCGCGGGCCATGCGCGGCATGATGCGGGCGAGCTGCTCCGGGTGGGCGTGCTCGAACAGGGTGGGGGCGAGCAGGAAGATGCCGTTCTGGCTCACCCGGCCGGGCGCACCGGCGCGGTAGTACTCCTCCTCGAAGACGACCCACTGCTCGAGGGTCGCGTTGCGGCCGCCGAACTCCTCGGGCCACGAGACCACCGACAGGCGGGCGTCGGCGAGGGTTCGTTCCCACTGACGGTGCTCCTCGAAGCCCTCGGGGGTGTCCATCGACTTCAGCGGGGTCCTCGGCACGTTCTCGGCGAGGAAGGCACGCACCTCGTCGCGGAACGCGAGGGTGGCGTCGTCGAGCTGCAGATCCACTACTTCGCTCCTTCCACCGGACGGGCGCTCGCAGCCATCGACTTGGCATTCATGCCGCCCAGCGAGTCGGTACCCACCTCGGCGTTGTGGGCGTGCGCGAAGTGGTGCAGACCGAACACCGAATCCATGCCGTTGCGCATGCCCATCTGGTCCTCGCACTGGTTCACGGCCCGCTTGGTGAGGGCGAGACCGAAGCGCGGCATCTCCGCGATGCGCGCGGCCAGCGCCAGGGTCTCCTCCTCGAGCTTCTCGCGCGGCACCACCCGGTTGACCATGCCCACCTCGTAGGCGCGCTGCGCGGTGAAACGGTCACCGGTGTAGAGGATCTCCTTCGCGAAGCGCGTACCGAGAACCCACGGGTGTGCGAAGTACTCGACACCCGGAATGCCCATGCGCACCACGGGATCGGAGAAGAAGGCGTCCTCGGAGGCCACGATCAGGTCGCACACCCAGGCCAGCATCAGGCCGCCGGCGATGCAGGCTCCCTGCACCGACGCGATGGTGGGCTTGGGGATCTCGCGCCAGCGACGGCACATCCCCAGATACACCTCCATCTCACGGGCGTACCGCTGGTCGCCGCCCGGCTTGTCGACGTGGTCCCACCACATCACGGCCTTGTTCTCGTAGTGGACGTGGTGGTCGCGGCCGGGGGTGCCCAGATCGTGGCCCGCGGAGAAGTGCTTGCCGTTGCCGGCCAGCACGATCACCTTGACCTCGTCGTCCTCCACCGCCCGCTCGAAGGCCGCGTCGAGGGCGTAGGTCATGACCGAGTTCTGGGCGTTGCGGTAATCCGGTCGGTTGAGGGTGACGATCGCGACGCCGTCGCGCACCTCGTAGGTGACGACGTCGGGTTCGAACGGGACGGTCATGACTTCTCCTCACGCAGAACGTTCTTCAGTACCTTGCCGGTCGAGTTTCGGGGCAGCGCGTCGACGAACCGGACCGAACGCGGCACCTTGAAGTTGGCGAGTGTCTCCTTCGCGAACGCGATCACCTCGTCCTCGGTGAGCGGATGGTCCTCGAGGGGGACGACGTAGGCGCGCCCCACCTCGCCCATGCGCTCGTCGGGGACACCGATCACCGCCACCTCGTGCACCCCCGGCAGCCGCAGCAGGGCGGCCTCGATCTCGGCGGGATAGACGTTGAACCCACCGCTGATGTACATGTCCTTGAGCCGGTCGGTGATGTCGAGATAGCCGCGCTCGTCGAGGGTTCCGACGTCGCCGGTGTGCAGCCAGCCGTCCTCGTCGATCGCCTTGGCGGTGGCCTCGGGATCGTCGAGATAGCCGAGCATGACGTTGGGGCCGCGCAGCAGGACCTCACCCCTGTCTCCGATCCGCACCTCGAAGTCGGCGGTGGCGCGACCGGACGAGGTGGACACGGTGACGGGATCGTCGTCGGTGCGGCACATCGTCGCGACGACCGCCTCGGTCTGCCCGTAGGCGGTGAGCACCGCGTCGAAGTCCAGTTCGTTCTGCATGCGCTCGACGAGGGAGACGGGCACGGGCGCGGCACCGGTGACGGCGACGCGCAGATTGCTCAGGTCGTAGTCGCCGCGGCGCGGGTGGTCGAGGATCGACTGGTAGATCGTCGGGGGACCCGGCAGCACGCTGACACGTTCGGCCGCGACCATCGCCATGACCTTCTCCACGTCGAAGGTCGCGAGCGGGACCACGGTGGCACCGAACAGGAACGCGGTGACGAAACCCGCCTTGTAGCCGAAGCTGTGGAAGAACGGGTTGATGATCAGATAGTTGTCGTCGGGGGTCAGTGCCGCACACTCGCCCCACGCCTGCGCCACCCCGATGCACTGACGGTGCGCGCTGAGCACGCCCTTGCTCCGACCGGTGGTGCCGGAGGTGAACAGGATGTCGGAGACGTCGTCGGGTGCGACGGCGGCGGCCCGGGCGTCCGCTTCGGCGCGATCGGCGTCGCCGGCCGAGGCCAGGAAGTCCGCCCAGTCGGTGACACCCTCGACGGCCGGGTCGTTCCCGCCGACCGGGACCCGCACGACCGTCTTCACGGGCAGTTCCGGTGCCACCTTGCGCAGCTCGGCGTACCGGTCGGTGCCGAGGAACTCGCCGACCACGACGAGGGCGTCGGGGTGGACGCGCTCGACGACGTCGGCGGCCTCGCTGCCGGTGTAGCGGGTGTTGAGGGGGACGATGACACCGCCGGCCCAGTGCGTGCCGAGGGCGGCGATCACCCAGTGGAAGGTGTTGGGCGACCAGACGACGACGCGCGCCCCACGGTCGAGACCGCGCGCGACGAGTGCCGCGGCGAAATCGCGGACGTGGTCGCGGAGTTGTGCGAAGGTCAGCCGGGTGTCGCCGTCGGCGATCGCGAGCAGGCCCGGCCAGGTGTCGGCGGCACGTGCGAGTGCGGCCGGTGTGGTTCTCGGTCGTGTGTTCACAGAGCTCCCTACCTAGCAATTGCTTGGTAGGTTATCGTACGGATGTGCACGAGAGCGAGAGCCTGAACGACACAGAGTTCGCAGCCACCGTCCGTCAGTGGTTGGAAGACAACCTGACCGGCGAATTCGCCGAGCTCAGAGGTAAGGGCGGCCCGGGGAGCGAACACGAGTTCTTCGATCAGCGGCTCGCGTGGGACCGCCATCTGGCCGCCTCCGGCTGGACCTGCATCGGCTGGCCCACCGAATACGGCGGCCGCGGTGCCACCATGAGTCAGCGCATCATCTTCCACGAGGAGTACGCCAAGGCGAACGCGCCCGCGCGCGTCAACCACCTCGGCGAGGAACTGCTCGGCCCCACCCTCATCGCCTTCGGGACCGAGGAGCAGAAGAAGCGTTTCCTGCCGGGGATCCGCAACGTCACCGAGCTGTGGGCCCAGGGCTACTCGGAGCCGGGCGCCGGTTCCGACCTCGCCAACGTCTCCACCACCGCCCGCCTCGTCGGCGACAAGTGGGTGATCAACGGCCAGAAGGTCTGGACGTCGCTCGCCCACGTCGCGCAGTGGGCGTTCGTGGTTGCTCGCACCGAACCGGGCTCCACCCGCCACCACGGACTGAGCTTCCTGCTCGTCCCGCTCGACCAGCCCGGCGTGACGGTGCGGCCCATCCAGCAGCTCACCGGCACCTCCGAGTTCAACGAGGTCTTCTTCGACGACGCCGTCACCGACGCCGACCTCGTCGTCGGAGCCCCCGGCGACGGCTGGAAGGTCGCCATGGGCCTGCTGACCTTCGAACGCGGCGTGTCCACCCTCGGTCAGCAGATCGGGTTCGCCCGCGAACTCGACGGCGTCGTCGACCTCGCTCGCAGCAACGGCGCGTTCGACGACCCGCACATCCGCGAACGCATCGCCCGCGCCCGGATCGGCCTGCGCGTCATGCGCGCCCACGCGCTGCGCACCCTCGGCGACGCCGACCCCGGCCAGGCCTCGGTCGCGAAACTGCTGTGGGCCAACTGGCACCGCGATCTCGGGCAGCTCGCCATGGAGGTCCAGGGCGCGGCCTCGCTCGTCGGGCCCGACCACGACCACGCCGGAAATCCCTCCGACATCACCGATCCCGAACACCTCGAACTCGCCGAATGGCAGCGGCTGTTCCTGTTCACCCGCGCCGACACCATCTACGGCGGATCCAACGAGATCCAACGCAACATCATTGCCGAGCGCGTGCTCGGCCTTCCCCGGGAGGCACGTCCGTGACCACTTCGACCCGCCCCGTTTCCCCGCTCGCGACCCCGCCGGTCGAGACCCCCGGCCACGGCCTGCTCCGCGACAAGAAGGTCGTGGTCACCGCGGCGGCGGGGACCGGCATCGGTTTCTCCACCGCCCGCCGCGCCCTGCTCGAGGGCGCCGACGTGCTCGTCTCCGACTACCACGAACGCCGCCTCGGCGAGTCCGCGGAGAAGCTCGCCGCGGAGTTCCCGGAACAGAAGGTCGCGTCGATCGTGTGCGACGTGTCGTCCACCGAACAGGTCGACGCCCTCGTCGCCGGCGCCGCCGAGCAGCTCGGACGCATCGACGTGCTCGTCAACAACGCCGGCCTCGGCGGGGAGACCCCCGTGGTCGACATGACCGACGAGGAATGGGACCGCGTCCTCGACATCACGCTGAACAGCACCTTCCGCGCGACCCGCGCCGCGCTGCGCTACTTCCGCTCGGTCGAGCACAACGGCGTGATCGTCAACAACGCGTCGGTGCTCGGCTGGCGCGCCCAGCACTCGCAGGCCCACTACGCGGCCGCGAAGGCCGGCGTCATGGCGCTGACCCGCTGCTCGGCCATCGAGGCCGCGGAGTACGGAGTGCGCATCAACGCCGTCGCCCCGTCCATCGCCCGGCACCCCTTCCTCGCCAAGGTCACCAGCGAGGAACTGCTCGACAATCTCGCCGCCGGTGAGGCCTACGGCCGGGCCGCGGAGGTCTGGGAGGTCGCCGCGACCATCGCGATGCTCGCCAGCGACTACACCACCTACATGACCGGAGAGATCGTGTCGATCTCCTCCCAGCGGGCGTGACGGTGCCTCACGGCGCCTTGGAAGGATGTCAGCCATGACTCCATCTCGCGACGACACCACCAGTAAGTCCGGACGCCGCGCGGAACTGCTCGACATCGCAGCCGACCTGTTCGCGTCGCGCGGCGTGCGGGCCACGACCGTGCGCGACATCGCCGATGCGGCGGGCATCCTCTCCGGCAGCCTCTACCACCACTTCGACTCGAAGGAGTCGATGGTCGACGAGATCCTGCGCGGCTTCCTCGACGACCTGTTCGACCGCTACCGCAAGATCGTCGCGTCCGGGCTGCCGTCCCGCGACACCCTCGCGGCACTCGTCACCACCTCCTACGAGGCGATCGACCGGTCGCACGCCGCGGTGGCCATCTACCAGGCCGAGACCAAGCATCTATCCGGTGAACGCTTCGCGTACATCGGCGAACTCAACACCGAGTTCCGCGACCTGTGGGTGGGGGTGATCGAACGCGGCATCGCCGACGGTTCGTTCCGCTCCGACCTCGACGTCGAACTCGTCTTCCGTTTCCTGCGCGACACCGTGTGGGTCGCGGTGCGCTGGTACCGACCCGGGGGCCCGCTCGACATCGAACAGGTTGCGCAGCAGTACCTCTCCATCGTTCTCGACGGACTGTCGAACCAGAATTCCACCTAAGGAGCAGCAATGACCGAGGCCTACATCGTCGACGCGGTGCGCACCCCGATCGGCAAGAAGAACGGCGGCCTGTCCGGCGTGCACCCCGCCGATCTCGGCGCGCACGTCATCAAGGCCGTCGTCGAGCGCACGGGCATCGACCCCGCCGACGTCGACGACGTGGTCTTCGGCTGTGTCGACGCGATCGGCGGTCAGGCCGGCAACATCGCCCGCACGTCGTGGCTCGCCGCCGGTTACCCGCAGCACGTGCCCGGCGTGACCGTCGACCGGCAGTGCGGGTCGAGCCAGCAGGCCCTGCACTTCGGTGCCCAGGCGATCCTGAGCGACACGGCCGACCTGATCATCGCCGGCGGCGTGCAGAACATGTCGCAGATCCCGATCTCCGCGGCCATGATCGTCGGACAACAGTACGGTTTCGACACCCCCTTCGGTGGATCGAAGGGGTGGACCGAGCGCTACGGTGACGACGAGGTCTCGCAGTTCAAGGGCGCCGAGATGATCGCCGAGAAGTGGGACCTCAGCCGCGAGGAACTCGAGAAGTGGGCGCTGCAGAGCCACGAGCGCGCCAAGGCGGCCATCGCCGAGGGTCGCTTCGACAACGAGATCGTCCCGCTCGGCGACTCCACCGTCGACGAGGGCCCGCGCGAGACCAGCCTCGAGAAGATGGCGTCGCTGCAGCCGCTCGTCGAGGGAGGTCGTCTCACCGCCGCCGTCGCCAGCCAGATCTCCGACGGTGCCTCCGCGGTGCTGCTCGCCTCGGACGAGGCCGTGAAGAAGTACGGCCTGAAGCCTCGCGCGCGCATCCACCACCTCAGCGCCCGCGGCGACGACCCGATCTACATGCTCACCGCCCCGATCCCGGCCACGCAGTACGCCCTCGAGAAGGCCGGTCTGACGATCGACGACATCGACCTGATCGAGATCAACGAGGCCTTCGCGCCCGTCGTGCTCGCCTGGATCAAGGAGATCGGCGCCGACCCGTCGAAGGTCAACGTCAACGGCGGCGCGATCGCCCTCGGTCACCCGCTCGGCGCGACCGGCACCAAGCTGATGGCGACGCTGCTCAACGAGCTCGAGCGCACCGGCGGCCGCTACGGTCTGCTCACCATCTGCGAGGGTGGCGGCACCGCGAACGTGACCATCATCGAACGCGTCTGAGCCTCGGGGCATCGGAGGTCCACAACCCGGAAGCAAGGTTCACAACCCCCAAGGACGACCGCAGGGGTTGTGAACCCGTAATCGGGGTTGTGGACCTTCTGCGTCGGCCTACCCTCGGGATATGTGCCGGAACATCACGGAGCTGCGCGGACTCGAACCGGCAGCGACCGACGAGGAGATCGAGGCGGCCGCCCGCCAGTACGTCCGCAAGGTCAGCGGGATCCACAAACTCTCCGACGCCACCCGGGAACCCTTCGAACAGGCCGTCGCCGAGGTCGCCGCGACGACCGCGAGACTGCTCGCGGCGCTTCCCGACCGCCGACAGCCACCGCCGACGGTGCCGCCGCTGCGCCGGCCCGAGGTGCAGGCCAGGATCGCAGCGCGCGGATGATCGATTCCGGTTCCTCCACCGACGCGCGCGGGTAGCGTGACGCTGGTCGAGATTCGAGCACGTTCGAGGCCCGTCGCGACCACCGCGGACCCGCGGCGAGCTGGTGAGGAGCCGAGATGGCCGTTGACCCGGCGCCGCAGAACAACGAGGTCGAGTACCTCCGGACCGATCCCGGCCTGCCGCCCGTCGGCGTCGTCGACCGGACCCCCATGTCGCCGACGGCGCGCATCGTCCTCGTGGTGCTCGCCGTCCTCGGCGCGGTCGCGTGGGCGATGATCGCGCTGGTGCGCGGCGAGGAGATCAACGCGGTTTGGTTCGTCATCGCCGCCGTGTGCACCTACCTCGTGGGTTATCGCCTCTACGCGAAATTCATCGAACGCAAGATCGTGCAGCCCCGCGACGACAGGGCGACCCCCGCGGAGGAACTCGAGAACGGCAAGGACTACATGCCGACGGACCGCCGCGTCCTGTTCGGCCACCACTTCGCCGCCATCGCGGGTGCCGGCCCACTCGTCGGCCCGGTCCTCGCCGCCCAGATGGGTTATCTGCCCGGCACGATCTGGATCGTCGTCGGCGTCGTCTTCGCCGGTGCGGTCCAGGACTTCCTCGTCCTGTGGATCTCCTCGCGCCGCCGCGGCCGCAGCCTGGGTCAGATGGCCCGCGAGGAACTCGGGCCCATCGGCGGTGTCGCCGCGATCATCGCGGTGCTCGTCATCATGATCATCCTCATCGCGGTGCTGGCGCTGGTGGTCGTGAACGCGCTCGCCGAGAGCCCGTGGGGCCTGTTCTCCATCGCGATGACGATCCCCATCGCCCTGTTCATGGGTGTCTATCTCCGGTACCTGCGTCCCGGCAAGGTCGCGGAGGTCTCGCTCATCGGTGTGGTCCTGCTGGTCACCGCGATCGTCGCCGGTGGATGGGTCGCCGAGACCGATTGGGGTGCCGACTGGTTCACGCTGTCGCCGGTGACGATCTCGTGGCTGATGATCGCCTACGGTTTCGCCGCGTCGGTGCTGCCGGTATGGCTGCTGCTCGCCCCGCGCGACTATCTGTCGACCTTCATGAAGGTCGGCACCATCGCGTTGCTGGCCATCGGCATCCTCGTCGCGCGTCCCGTCCTGGAGATGCCCGACGTCACCTCCTTCGCGATCGAGGGCAACGGCCCGGCCTTCGCCGG